>Ga0190306_1000264_pt1 | contig 19269 bp, 17 predicted proteins | sample 48700734_MG_FD_161657 | JGI IMG/M metagenome (GOLD analysis project Ga0190306, IMG submission 161657) | Hydrothermal vent sediment bacterial communities from Southern Trench, Guaymas Basin, Mexico - 4870-07-3-4_MG | ecosystem: Environmental > Aquatic > Marine > Hydrothermal vents > Sediment ... | reverse complement strand
CCACTACCAGTCACCGAAATTTCTTTGTAAGGTCCCTTCAATCCTCTAACCGAGAAAATACTTCTAACTTCGCCTTCTTCTGGATTCACGAATGCCATATAATTTTTAAATGAGCTGCGAGTGGTAATCATTCTGGCGAATTGTAAATCCTCTTTGCTTATTCTTCTTTCGATTATTCTGTTTCTATCGCTGGTTCCCACTTTTACTTTTACTTCTATCTGTTTACCTTCCACTATCTCGCGAAACAGATGCCCGCCTCCATACTCATGGTTCGCACGGGCTGTTCCATAAACGAATACATCCACGATACCCAACCTTTCATTTGGGCACGGACCCGGAAAAGCAGGGATGCCGTTCAACCAGACCTTATCCGCTCTCTCAAATTCATTCCTTTCTGCTACGGGTATGGATAAAATCGCTGCCGTACCGGACATTATAGCACATGTAGCACAGGTAACTACATCTATGTCCTCTGCTGTAACCGGCTCTTCATTTCTCACCATCTGCTTGAATTCCTCAGCGGTGAGAACAACTGCTTCTCCCTTCTTTATCTTTTCGTTTATCTCCGTTACGGTCTTTCTCTTATCCATCTTTTTTAGTTATAAAAAGGGTGCTTATAATACCCCAACTCGTTCTAACACCGCTTCAAGAGGCACTGAATGCGACTGCACCCCTGCCACTTCGTATGCATCCGCGCCCATTGCCAGCGCAATTAGCTGAGCGTAATTCAGAACAGGCAGTCCAATCTCCATACCGCTTTCATTTTCAATGAGCTCCTGATTTCTATCCAGTGTCATCTGACAGCCCGGGCAAGCCACGAGAACAATATCAGCCCCTGCCTCTTTCTGCGAAGCTTTTTGATCAAACTTTCTTAAAGTTTGAGCAGAACGAAGCTTTCTTTGCGTAATTTCTCTCGTAAGGTATCTTCGTTCTTGCTCCATTGTATGCCCGAAGCCCATACCACAGCATAAGCTCTTTTCCGCATACTCAACAGGCTCTGCTCCGGTAACCGAAACAAGTTCATCCAGTAAATTCGGTATCGCTAATTTTCTGAACATCCTCGTATAATGGCAGCCGTTGTGCGTAGCAACTCTCAGACCGGCAAGGCTATGCTTGCTACGCTTTATTTCCTCTTTTATCCTGCCCCTTTGCGCCCATAGTATCTCTGAAACGTGGGCTATATTGACCCCGCCTTTGTATTTCCTGTTCACCCTGCTCAATATTTCTTCATTTACCCGTTGCCCTATCCCACTCTTCAAAACACCCGCTGACTCCATGAGCACGCCATAACTTGTTTGACATACTGGCGCCACATTTGGATACCCTGCTTCTTCCGCCAGTGCGAAATTCCTCGCATTTACCGCGAGCATTGTAGAAAACGGTATTTTATCACCGTAATAAGCAAATCCAGTACATGTTGAGTGTCTGGGGTCGTCCATATAGTCAATTCCAAGCCGGTCAAAGATGTATTTTATACTCGTGGTAATGCCAGGATAGTGTGCATCTCCGATACAACTGTGGAACAAATAAATTTTATTCTCAGGAACCCTTTTCTTTACTTCCTCGATTTCTCCTTCCTTTTTGAACCTTTTATGCCCGGTTCTATCCACAATTTCCCGTATCTCATCAAGTGAATTTTGAGGTATTTCGCGATAGAGCCCCTCAAGTCCGAGCTCTGACCGGATCTTTTTCATATTGTTGTGTATCTTCTCCCACAAAAAGCCCCATTCCGGAAACTTATCCGGCGAATGTGTATCAAGTGTCACACATAAACCTCTCTCGTAAAGCGAATTGCAATGTATCTCGTCATGGCATTTAATCCTCCCTCTCTCGTTTTCCCTCAAAACCTTAACTATATCTGCTACACAAATTCCTTTTCTGCAAGCGTATTTACAGGCATGGCAAGAAAAGCACTTCTCTAAGGGATAATCCTCTTCCTCTATATCTCCCCCGGTGATAAGAAACTCCACCAATCTTCTCGGATTGTACCTCTTATCTATTGAAGCGGCAGTGCAAATGGAAGTGCACGCACCACATTGAACGCAAGAATAAAAATTTGAGATACGAGAGTCTGTGAGTAACCAGCGCACCCCGAATTTCTTCAGGTCTTCTTCCCGCAGTCCTTTTTCCAGACGTGCACCTGGCAGGGAAACGTATTTCATCTCTTCTGATCTTATCTCTTTATCTCTTCCACCATCATCCCTCAGATTCTGTACTATACTATCGAGCATTTTTATATACACAAATGTTCCTCACTACTTGCCGGTATTTAAATTTTTCTATTTTTGTCTATTAAATTGCCTTATTGTACAATAAAATAAAACATCATCAACACCTGTGGAAATTGATGAAAAAAGTTAGGCTTAATTTAAAATTAGTTAATCCCAGTAAATTAGTAGAATAGAGGGATAGAGAGGAGGTTAGGTTAGAGATGACAATGGTGGTTGTGACTGGAATGCCTGGAGCAGGCTCATCAACAGTGATAAAAGAAGCTTTGGGCTTGATAAAGGGTAGAACTAAGAGGGAGAGATACAGTGTGAGGAATTATGGTGATATAATGTATGAGGCAGCCCTTGAAGAGGGAATTGTGAGGAATCGGGATGAACTGAGGAGATTATCGGTTGAGAAACAGCGTGAAATACAGCTTCGTGCCTGTGACAAGATTACAGAATGGCGAAGAAGCACCGGTCATATCATTATAGATACCCATTGCACGATAAAGACTCCTGCGGGTTATCTACCGGGTTTGCCTGAATACGTGCTTCGAAAACTGAAGCCTGATCTGTTCGTGCTCATAGAGGCGAAACCGGAGGAGATAATGGAGCGAAGGCGTAAAGACAAGACGCGAGAGCGAGATGTAGAGGCTAAAAGCGGTATAGAAGAGCATCAATTCATGAACCGCGTGGTGTCAATGGCTTATGCATGTCTCACCGGTGCACCGGTGAAGATAATCAAGAACCATAACGGTGGGCTGCGGGAAGCGGCGGAAGAATTCGCCGAGCTGCTTTAGTTGGTTAGTTGGTTGATTATACAGTTGATTTTTTTACTCTTCTGCACCTCTTATCCCCATATTTATCGTCACTTCTGCTATATCCTCACAGTATTTCGCTATTCTGCCCAGACTCTGTAATACAGAAAGGGCGTGTATCTTATCAGCACCTTGCTCTTCCCTCAGGAGATGCTCACTTATTGCTTCAGACTCCTCGGTCAGACTGTTTGCATCTTCTATCGCTTCATTCGCCTTCTCTATATCCATCGCGGATAATGCATCCAGCGTTTTGATAAAGAGCCCTCTGGCACTGTTACCTATCCTCTCTATGCTCCTTATGTCCTCCTCTGGTACTTTTATCATCGTTGAATTTCTCGCTATATTCTCCACATGGTCCCCTATCCGCTCCATGCTCTTCACTATTATCCGGTATCCCAGACTTTCCCGTTCTCTGTCCACACCTATCTTCTTCGCCAGTTCAGGATCACTCATTGCGGCTTTAAGCTGCCTCACTATCAGTAGATAAAACCTGTCTATCTCGTCATCGCGCTCTATTATATCGTCAGCAAGATTAGAATCGTTCTTGCGAAGTGATGCTATCGCATCTCCATGCATTGAGATTATTATCTTTGACATACTGCGAATCGCATCCTGAAGGGTGAAATCCTCGTATTTCAAGAAGCTTTTTAGTATTATCTCCCTTGCCGATTCCCCTACCACTTCCATACCTATCAATCGCTTCCTGACCTCCTCCTTTATCCATTTCCTCTCCTCTGCACTGAATCCTTTCGGGGAAAGAAGCTTAACGATATCGTAACCAACGAGGTAATGAGCGATGAGGAATCTGAAATTGCCTTCAAGCCCCTCATCCTCTGTGAGCGTAAGCTCAGCGCAATTCACCTTCTGCTTCTTCGCCTTAACCGGAGTAATCAGAAGGGATTTATCGCCGCGCTGGAGAAGATAGAGTTCATCACCCTGCTTTATTCCCGCCTCTCTTGCCCATTTTATAGGTAGAGAGATGGTGAAGGTGGAACCCCCAGTCAGTTGAATCTTTCGTTTCTCTTTTTTCATTTCATCACATTTACTCTTTATTTATCTCCTTATATCTATATATTAGAAATATAATTACATAAAAGTGTACACGAAGCAATTCTTTTTATAAACGCAGTACATAAGATATGATGGGGTTAGTATGGAGAGGGAGGACTATATTCCAAGATACGAGTATGAGCGGTTAGAGAGCGAATACAGGCGCCTGAGACGGAAGTATGAGGAGACGGAAGCGTATAAGGAGGACCTGGAGAAGCTCGTTTCTAAGTCCCGGTCACCGCCTTTGGATTGCGGATTCGTGGTGGAGAAGCTTGATGAGGGTGCGATTGTGAATTTAAATGGAGCATTAAAGGCTTTACCTTATGGAACGCTAACCGATGAGGAGATAGAGGACCTGAGAGAGGGCAAATATGTCTTCATAGGTCGTATTCCTGATAAGAACAATCCGAGTGGGTTTACCATCGGCATCACTAGGGTGTATGATCGTATGGTGGATCTGGAAGTGGGAGAAGTAGAGGAGCTGCGTAAGGATAGCGAGGGATGGATAGGGGAGATATCAACGGGTAAAGGACGTGGCAGGATATACAAGAGATTGCGAGATGAAGACAAAGCGAAGTTAAAAGAGGGTATGAAGGTCGGGCTTCTCCCCGGTACTTTTGACATATTGAAGACGTACAAGACGAAGGAGTTCACCCGTTATGAGATCACGAAGAATCCCGGGGTGAGTTTTAACGATATTGGCGGTTTGAAAGAGGTGAAGCAGGAGTTGATAAATAGCATCATTCTTCCGATGCTAAATCCTGATGATTATGCGAGATATGGAGAACGTTCACGGCGCATACTCATGTATGGTCCACCGGGCTGTGGTAAGACGATGTGCGCGAAGGCGCTGGCGTCAGCATTGCCCAACTGCGAGTTTGTGAAAGTAGGTGCAGGTGAACTATTCAGCATGTGGCTCGGTGAGTCAGAGCGGAATGTGCGGATGGTGTTCAAGGCAGCGAATGATAAATTGGAAGAAGGAGAGAACGACTATGGTGTGATCTTCTTCGACGAGATAGATGCTTTAGCTCAGGAGCGAGGCATGTACACAGGTTCATCCGGGGCACCGGAACGAGTTACAGGGCAACTGTTGGATATTCTGGATGGTTTCTACTCCCTCCACCCCCATCTCACCGTGATAGGCGCTACAAACCGGCTGCATCTGATAGATTCGGCATTCAGAGCTCGATTTGATAAGATAATAGAGGTGCCGAAGGCGGATAAAGAAACTGCTTATTCCATCGCGAGCATATATGTGAAGAAGGTCCCACTTGACCGTCATGTGATAGAAGAGGCGGGAGGAGAAGAAGAGGCGAGGAAGGCACTGGTGCGGGGGATTGTGGAGTATATGTTCGAGGATAAGTACGTGGAGACGGAGATAGGAAGGATAAAGAGAGGGAATACAGTCACCGGTCGTTTTATCGCACAGATATTCAACTATGCGAAGGATAAGGCGTTGGAGGAGCGGACGTTACTCATGCTGAAGCGTGGCAGAATAAAAGATGCAGGTATGCGTAAGATGTGGGACGAAGAAGGAATGGCAGATATATTGGATGCAAAGAGGAAGATGGAGGAGTTGCAGAAGCAATACAAGCGTATAGAGGATATAGGAGTGAGCATGAGGCATCTGAAAGAGGGCTTTGACAAGTTTGTAGAGCGAAGAGCGGAGGAGATGATCGCATCGGGATACGAGACGATGCCTGAGGAAGACACTGGAATGCACTTCTAAGGGCGTATAAAATGGGGAATGTGGATTTGAGTAGATGGCAGGGGATAGAGCATGAATTCAGGGTAGGTATAAGCTCAGAATCCCCCGGGTTATATCGCTATGCGCGATTCTATCACGTGGACGAGGTGATTCACGCACTTGAGAATTATACATTCTTCGATGGTATAGAGGCGATATGCTCAAAGTTGAGGAGGAGGAATGATGGCTTCCTGCGTAATGGTTCACGGATTTATATCTGCACGGGTGGGCATCTGGAGATAGCCACACCAGAATGCAGAGATGCATTTGAGGCACTGAAATATGACAAAGCCGCGGAACTGTACATGCAGATAGGGGTGGAGAAGGCGAATGAGCGATACAGGGAGAAGTTAAAGAGGAGAGGCTCACAGAATACTTATATACAGTGCTGGAAGGCGAATGTGGAGATAGACAAGCGATACAGCCGTGGCACGCATGAATCATACATAGCAGATCGCAAGAAGTTTGTGGGCAAGGAGAATTTACTCATTCCTTTCCTGGTGCTTCGTAAGATATTCTTTGGTGCTGGTGGCTTTGTAGCGGAGAAGGACGGAATAAAATATGTGGTTTCACCAAAAGCGATGGTTTCAAGGCGTGTTCTAACTGAATCACCCTCTCAGTGGCCTATATTATCAACGAGGGACGAGCCATTGAGTACAAAGGATAAATACCGGATTCATATCACCTCGGGTGAAGGTGTTCGGTCTGAGGTTACCAGACTGCTCAATAATGCGCTCACCTCTTATGTAATAGATGCGATAGAGTCAGAGAAGCTAACACATGTGGAGGAGATATGGAACCCGCTTCAGACTTTTAAAGATATCTCGTTGAACACCGAAGGCGACTGGGTAATAAAATTGATGAATGGGAGGACAGAATCTGCAATTGACTATCTGAATCATTATTATCTATCGGTGATAGAGGAACTGTTTGAGGAGCGAGAAACATCCTACTGGGATGAATACGCGTTAGACACCTTCAAGAGGCTCAGTGATAAACTCAGTCAGGGCTTGCTTGAGGACATGTATGTGGTGAGGCGTCTGGAATGGGTGCTGAAGCGGTGGGTGATAGAGCATGAGATAGATGATTTTGAATATGATTATATCCCGAAGGGGAAGTTTGATTATCGGAGCATGTACCTGATGGATGAGCGAATGGAGAAGGAGATAGCAGCGTCTTTCGATTTCACCAATCTATGTGACTACGATTTATATGAGCACATTGCCGACAGGATAGGGGTAGAGCGAATATTAACGGAGGAGGACTTAGGAGAAGCGCTTCTATTCCCACCGAAGAACTCGAGGGCAGAACTGCGTGTGAGGCTTGCATCAGAATTTGAGAATGCAGCGCTCAGCTGGAATAAGATAACAATAACAAAAGAGCCAAAGATAAAGATAGATATGAGTAGACCAACGGGCGAGGAGTACTCAAGGTTATTCGAGCGGTATCCTGAACTTGCGCGGATGCCCAGTGCAGTAGTGGTATTCCTGCGTGAGAGGCGCCGTGGTGAATCAACCAGGCAGGTTCTCGTTCGGCTACTGGCGGAAGAGGAGGATATACGGGGCTGGGAAGAGGAGATAAGTCGTGAAATAAGGAACAGAATAGTCAGGAATCCATATCTGGACTATTTGATGTATTCAAATAACAAGACCTACCGATTTGACCAGCTGGATGGCTGGGATGAGGATAGCATAGCGAAGAAGGTGGAAGAGATAAAAGCGGAGGAGAAGAAAGGGGAAAAGGAAGAGGTATAAGCCGGATGAACAGCCGGAGGAAGGGGGCGGAGAGTAAGATAAGGGGGATAGAGCAGGAATACCCTGTGAGTGCGAAGGCGAATTTGAATCCTTCATTACTTGTAAATGCTGCAATTCGTGGTTTGAAGAGGCATGGATTCTCTCAGGACGTCATCTGGGATACAGCAACGGAGATATCGCAGGAAGTGCATGAATCGCGAATAGCATCCAGTTACGGGAATAACGGGTGCCGAATCTACAACGATATGGGGCATCTGGAGATATCTACACCTTCGTACAACAATCCCATTGATGCCATGGCATACGAGAAGGCATCGGAGATATATGCGCTCGTGGGTGCGAGGGAAGCGAGTCTGGCATTGAAAAAGGAGGTTCTGGTACACAAGAATAATGTAGCTAATATCGCGCTGGAGAAGGGGTTACGGAAAGGTAAACGGGTGAAGACGATTACGTATGCCACACATGGTAATATAATCACACTCAGAGAGGCATGCAAAGATTGGAGCAGGGTGGAGAGGGCACTTATACCGTGGGTCATCACCCGAATCATCTTCACAGGCTCAGGTGATGTAGTCTCAGGTGAGTTCGTAGGTCATGAGGGTGTGAAGTTTGTTATTTCACCGAGGGCGATGTTTGTAGCCCAGAAGTCATCACTATCTACCACTGTGGATCGCGGTATACTGAACACAAGAGACCAGCCACACGCGGCAAGGCGTTATTGGCGGCTTCATGATATCCACTATGAGGGGTTGCGGTGTGAATATTCGATCTTCTTACGCGATATTGCGCAGGCGCTGGTGATTTGCGCTTTTGAAGCAGGGTTTCTGGATGATGCTCCAGAGATAGAGGACCCTGTGAGGACTTTCAAGATGATATCTACGGATACTCAGGAATGTGAGTGGAAGATAAAGCTGAAGACAGGAGAGATAACAGATGCGGTAAGCATTTTAATGTTCTATCTGGATGCGATGGAGAAGGTAAGCACGGAGTATGGAGGCGACGGGTGGGGTGAGAGAGGGCTGAAATGCCTGAGCAGACTGTTAGAGAGATTTGAAGCACGGCGTATAGAAGATTATGTGGATGGGATAGATTGGGTGACGAAATTAGCATTGCTCGTGAACTATGAGCCGAAGAGCGCTTCAGAAGGGATCAGTATCTGTAATCAGTATGCGTTACTGGATGAGAATCTTGGATTTTACATCAAAACTAAAGATGATGAGGATGAGGTAAAGGGTGCCAGTCTCTTCAATCCAAAGGAGTCGCTGGCATTTGCAGAACGGGAACTGCCAGGTGTGGACAGGCGTTCATACTCAGCGAGGGTGAGGCATGCACTATTCAATGCTCCGGAGCAAACACGAGAATTCTTCAAGGCGGAGATGATGAAGCGATACAGGGCACATGTGAGGAGCCTTAGCTGGTCAACTATGGTTCTGAACGAGGCGAAGATATTACTGGATGAGCCGTTTATGCTCAACAAGGATGAGATGGCGAGCTGTGAGGCTAAGGACATGGAGGAGAGTCTATCAGTGGCAAAGCGATTATATCCGGAGAAGGTGATTTATTAGAAATCAGAAGTAAAGTTTATCAGAGGCTAAAACAAATCAATATAGGTATATTATAAACGAATGAGGGCGAAGGGGGTTGAGTAAAAGTGGATGTAGTTGTATTTGAGCTTGAGCACATGGAGGACGAAGAGGTAGAAGAAGAGGAAGAGATAACGGAAGAGGAAGAGGAATATGTAAAGACCGAAGAGAAGGAGTACAAGTACAGGGATACAAGCAAGGACAATGAGATGGCAGCCATAATGGAGCGTTTGAAGATGAGGGAGAAGAAGGAGAAAGCAGCGGATCTCGTGAGTAAGTTAAAGGGCAAGAAGAAGGTGAACAAGAAGATAATGCCTTATGAGATATATGCTACATCAGGCGAGTGACGCGACGCATGAAAATAGTACCCGGGGTGGCATCACAGGCATTGGGTGCGCGCATTGCTGCGGAACTGGGTTGTGAACTTGTATCGTGCGAGTTCAAACGTTTCCCGGATGGTGAATCATACACAAGGATAATAGGCGATGTAGAAGGAGAGCATGTGGTAGTAGTACAGAGTATAAGGAGCGATACCGACCTGGTAGTTCTGCTGCAATTGCTGGATGCAGCGGAAGGCGCGTCTAAAATCACTGCTGTTATCCCTTATCTCGGGTATGCGAGGCAGGATAAGCGGTTTAAGCCCGGTGAAGCGGTATCAATAAGGGCGATAGCGAGGAGTATATGTTTTAGTACTCCTGCTCTGGATAGTATCTATGTGGTTAATGTGCATGACCATGCAGAATTGCGCTACTTTCAGGTTGGCGTTGATGTCCATGTCCACGAGCTGGATGCATCACCGCCAATCAGTGATTATATAATGAAGATGGGGATAGCGCCAGCTTCGATTGTGGTAATAGGTCCGGATGAGGGTGCAGAAGAGTTAGCAAGAGCAGTTGCAACTCCTTATGGATTCGATTATGATGTACTGGAGAAGAAGCGGCTAACGGGTGATGAGGTGGAGATAAAGCCCAAGGAGCTGAGTATTGATATTGAGGGTAAGAATATCTTTATTGTTGATGATATCATATCCACCGGTGGTACCATCGCAGAAGCAACCAAGCTCCTGCGAGAGCAGAATGCGGGTGATATTTACGTTGCATGTGTGCATGGTCTCTTCGTGCAGAATGCCGTTCTGCGAATGCTCCATGCGGGTGTTAAAGAATTAATTAGCACAGATACGGTGGAGTCGCTATTCAGTCGTGTGAGTATAGCGAAGCTGGTTGCGAAAGAACTTGAACCCGGGCTTCAGTGATTCCTGAACAGTTTCCTTATCTCGCTACCAACGGTCTCAATCTGATGCTTGCTTATCTTCTCCCTGCTCATCTTAAGGAATGGAATACCTTTCCTGTATTCTTCTACCCATTCAGATGCGAATTCACCACTCTCTATCCGCTTCAACGCATCCTTCATCCTCGCTTTCACATCTTGACCGATTATCTTATGCCCTACTGACCACATTCCATACTCTGCGGTATTGGATATAACCTCAGCCATACGTTTTATCCCACCCTGCCATATCAGGTCAACGATGAGTTTCATCTCATGTACACACTCGAAATATGCCATTTCAGGTGGATAGCCTGCTTCTACAAGCACTTCAAAACCGTTCTTCATCAGTTCCACCAGACCCCCACATAACACACACTGTTCACCGAAGAGGTCTTCATACGTCTCCTCCTCGAATGTACATTCGAGAATCCCTGCTCTCGTCCAGTGCATCGCCTTCGCCATTGCCAGTGCCACCTCGCGTGCCGTACCAGAAGGGTTCTGTTTCACTGCGACCAACCCGGGCACTCCAAAACCTTCCAGGTACGCTTTCCGCTCCTCTGTACCTGGCGCTTTCGGCGCTACCATGATGACGTCCACATCCGGTGGTGGAACGATTCTATTAAAGCAGATGTTGAAGCCGTGAGAGAAGCTGAGTGTCTTACCCGCACGCATCTCAGGCATTATCTCGGACTCGTACACTTCTGCCTGTACCTCATCAGGGATCAGAATATGAACAATATCGCCCCTTCGCGCCGCTTCTTTTATCGGCAGTACCTCAAACCCATCCTTCTCCGCTCGTTCCCGGCTCGCACCAGAAGCACGCAGCCCAATCACCACCTTAACACCGGAGTCCCGCAAGCACTTCGCCTGCGCTTCCCCCTGCGCTCCATAACCTATCACTGCTATCGTCTTATCCTCCAAGATGCTGTCATCCACATCTTCATCATGTAATATCTTCATGCATCAATCTTGGTTTACAATATATTTAAAGCTTATTCGGTATAATTCATGAATAAATCGCGATTATATCGGATAGAATTGCACTTGCGGCTTCGATAGGTCCCGCACCCTTACCGATGACCGTGATATCACCAGCCAGGTCGGTTCTTATCGTTGCCACATTCAGCGTACCACCGACATTCAGTGGGTCACTGACCGGTACCAGTCGCGGTGCGACTTCAAGCCGCCCATCTATATCCACATCTCCTATCAATTTTATGGCATACCCGGCATCCTTGGCGAGCTTCAATGCGTCGGGTGTTATCTCCGTGATGCCCTGAACCCTCACATCCCTGTATGTGGCATCCATCCCGAAGACCGAATTTGCCAGTATCACCAGCTTCACTGCCGTATCAATCCCCTCTACATCCTTTGACGGATCGGATTCCGCGATTCCTATCTCCTGCGCTTCACGCAATACATGCTCATACGGCAGGTTCTCATTCGTCATCCTCGTCAGTATGTAGTTGCATGTGCCGTTCAATATACCCCTTATAGCGGTAATTCCATTGCCCGCAAGGTTCTCGCGTATCAAGGAGATAAGTGGCATTGCACCGCCCACCGTAGCTTCAAACCTGAGTTCTCTGCCCTTACGCTCTGCGAGTTCCATCAGCTTCCGGTATTCCAGAGCGAGTGGACCTTTGTTTGATGTTACCACATGTCTGTTTGAGTTCAGTGCGGTGATGATATGGGTTAAGCCAGGCTCTCCATTCGTGACATTCGTCGGTGTCGCCTCCACCATCACCTCATGCTCTATCTCCCTTATCAACTCCAGACTGCTCATATCGAGCAATGCTCCATCAGCCCCGAATCGCGCTATCTCATCCCTGTTCAAACCCTCTTCATCTATAATGGCTCCTTTTAAATCCGCTATTCCCACTATTCGCAGATCGAGTCCGTGCTTTCTCAATATCTCATCGTGTTTACGCATTACCACTTCAGCTACACCGCTCCCCACATGCCCGAACCCTACTATCGAGATTCCTACTGTCTTTATCTTCTCCCCTGCTCTCATCTCTCATACCAATAATCATATAGGTGAAATTATCATAATGCCCTTCTTAGTTGCTGTCTCTTCCAGTATCTTCAGTGCCTCTTTTAATTCCTTCTTCCCTATCGCAGATAGAACCAGTGCGGCGGAAGATTTCTTATCCACTCCCGGCATAGACAGAGAGAGACCTACCACCTCGGCAAAGCCTGTACTGTCTATCCTCTCGATTGTATCTCTTATATCAGAGTGCACAATGTGCCCGATGAGGATAACGACCATAGAATCTTTCAATCGCTCTTTACCGATGCTCACCACATGCATGCCTTTCGCCTTCAACTTCTCTACCAATCTGTCCAGTCTTCTCTCTTCCATCTCAAATACCAGTTGAACAGGTATCCGTCCAGAAGCTGTCTTCTTATCCCTCTGATGCAGCACGCTGATGATATTACCCCCGAGGTCCGATACCGGCTTCAATGCCTGTACCAGTTGCCCGGGAATGTCCTTCAGCTCGATGTCCATTGATATCCTCATTCCATTTCCGGCCTCCGAGCCATCCTATCTATGATTAATTATGATATGAGCAATGTAACAATAAGATATAAGATAAAAATCCATATCCATCACACGGATAAAAACCGAAAATCTTTTTATGTATAGTGCAAAAGATTGATTCAATGAATATCGAAATGATATTGCTGGGCGCCTTTGCGGGTGTTCTGGTGTTATCAGCCTTAGGCGTCCTGCTCAGCAAGGATAACTTCTATTCGGCGTTGTTCATGACGCTTACGCTTGTCATGGTGGCGACGGTCTATGCCCTCTTCGACCTCCAGCCCCTCTTCGTATTGATCGTGTTCGTATTCGTCGGCGTGATTGGGATAGTAACGGTAGCGCTCGCCGCCACTTACAGGGCGATGCCGGAGCGGCAGTTCGCATGGATATGGTGCATACCGGTGTTCATAACGGCGGTGATACTGGGCTTTTCAATCTTTACTCACACTCTTCATGGCACGGGCATAAGTAGCCCGATAGGATTCACACTTCAGGGCTTCTTAAAGTCCGGATCCGAATATCAACTCCTATTCCTCTTCCTTACTTCGCTCGTTATACTGCTGTTTCTATCGGTAATAAAAATTTACAGGGGTGAGGATAGCTAATGCCGGCGATAAATCTGATGAGTATATCGTTGCTCTATGCGACATCATTCGCAATACTTCTGCTGGGATTCCTCACGGCATTATCGAGTAAAGACCTGATAAGGCTGTTAATAGCGCTGGAACTCATGTTCGGTGCGGTCTTCATCTCTTTAATCCCGCTATTCGCAGTGGCAGCCAATCCCGCTTTCGCCACTTCTATAATAGTGATATTCACCAGTGCTGGCGAGCTTTTGGTCTTGATTGCCGCGATTGTGATACAGGACAGGCGGGCGAAGAATATTCTCGTGCGGGATATAACAGCAGGAGGTGATAAGTTATGAATTTACTCTACATGCTAATAATACCGCTGGTTGCAGTCTTCGTGACGCCACTACTGAAGCCAAGAGACGCCACGCATCTCACTACGCTGGCGTTTCTACTGCCTTTCTTCTCCATCCTGTATTGCATCTTCGGGGGCTGTCCCCGTGAGATACTATTGATGCGGTTCTCGCCACCCATCGGTGATATTTACCTCAATCTGGACTTCATCGCGCATGCGTTTGGGCTCACAATCTGTCTGGTCTCGGCAATGGTAGCTCTCTTCGCTCTGCCCTACATGGAGCACAGGTTCGAGGAGATGGAGCTGGATAAGAATGTGGAATTCAGGCGCTATATCTTTATATACAACCTCTATGCCGCTTCAATGCTATGGCTTGTTTACAGTGGTAATCTCGCACTCCTGTATGTCTTCATGGAACTCATGTTGATCAGCGCTTTCCTGCTCATCTATAAGTATGGATACGGGAACAGGAGATGGGTGGGGCTTCTATACCTGGTGTGGTGTGCAATAGCCGGTGTGCTCACACTTGCAGGGTTCGTTATACTGGCATTTAACAATAATACACTCGCGCTGAATGCGATAATGGCAGGTGGCAAAGGTGTGGGGATGGTAGCGTGGGCGTTCATCTTCGGCGGTATGATTATAGAACTCCCGGTTGTTGGACCGCATATATGGCTGCCCTGGGCACATGCAGAAGCGCCAACACCTGTCAGTGCGCTGCTAAGCCCTCTGACTGTGGGTCTTGCGGGTTATGTCCTGTTGAGGATTGCCCTTATAGATTATTCCTTCATTGAGGCATATCGGATGCCCATACTTGGTTATGCGATATTTTCAAGTCTGTATGGAGGTTTCTCGGTATTCAAGCAGACGGATTTCAAGCGGCTGTTAGCTTATTCTACGGTCTCACAGATGGGTTATATGCTGGTTGCGCTCACACTTGGTCCCTTCGGGCTTCTCGGGATGGTCATCCAGTACATGTCGCATGCGTTCGGCAAGTCAATTCTGTTCTCATCTGCAGGCGGGATTATCGCGGTTCATCACGGTCTACGTGACATAAATAAGATGGGTGGGCTGCATGATTCTATCCCTGCGATTTCTAATGCCGCGGTGGTCGGATTCCTGAATCTCGGTGGTATATTGACGGTGGGCATGCTTGGCGAATTCTTCATATTGCGAGGCGTTGTAGATACTTTTGGTCTTAAAACGAGCAGTTTGGGCGTCATCCTGGGAGTGGTCTTCATGTTCATCCTCTCGGTCTGGTATGGATTCTACACATTGAGGAAAGTCTTCTATGGTAAGCCGAAATCAACTGAGCGACTGGAGATAAGCAGGTATCTGTATGTGCCATTGTATGTGATAGGTATTATTTCCGTGCTGTTATTGTTCCCACCGCTCTCAACGGCGCTAATTCATGGATTGGATATGATACCAGGTTTAGGAGGTGTGGTGCCATGAACGAATGGCTGGTATTTCTGTTACTGTTCCTCTCACCGGTCGTGAGCAGTATCCCCATCGCATTGCTATACAAGAGCGAGAAGTGGACTGCGCGACTGCCCTATCTCTCGGTCTTCGGCATTTTCATCTCGGTCTTGATGAGCCTTTACATATTCTTCACGTTCCCGAGCGAATTACCGGACTGCAGGTTCGTCTCACCTTATACATGGATTCCGGGCATGGGTATAAACATCGTGCTCATTACCGACTATTTGAGCAGGAGTATGGGTGTTATAACAGCGCTAATTGCGTTCTTCATCGGTATCTACGGGCTGGATTATATGCGTGGCGATTATCGCCCATCATGGTACTGGTTCTTCTTCAATCTCTTCACGGCATCCATGCTACTCGTGGTATACAGTGATAATCTATTCTTATTGTTCGTTGGCTGGGAGGGCTTAGGAGCGGCATCGTGGGGTTTAATCGGGCACTGGTTCCGTGATGATGACGAGATAGCATACGTGGGAGTACCGGGGCGGAAGGTGGGACCGCTGGAATTTTGCTGGCCACCGAGCTTCGGCGGCTGGCGCGCTATCTCGACGATAAGGTTCGGTGATGTCCCGATGTTCTTCGCAATCGCAGCGATATGGGCATTCGCAGGTAACCTGAACATCTCAGAGATAGCATGGGGTGCGTTATTCATGAAGCTCGGTGCTGCCGGTACTGTAATCCTGATGGTCATGCTACTCATGGGGCTCTTCACCAAGTCTGCGCAGGTGCCGTTCTCCGAGTGGCTGATGACCGCAATGACCGGTCCCACAACCGTCAGCGCGCTCCTGCACTCAGCGACGATGGTTGCTGCGGGTGCTTATGTGTTCATCAAGCTCACATGGTATATACAGCCATGGAACATGCATAATATCCCGGGTGTGGAGTCAGTATATCTGATTGTGCTGTTTGTGGGCCTGGTATCGGGTTTGTATGGTGCGCTGGCGGCGACGGGCATGTTAGAGCGGAAGGTGCTGCTTGCGGCATCCACGATGTCCAGTCTCGGACTGATGTTCGGTAGTGCGGCGGCATCTTACTGGCTGTCTGAGGAGGTCCCCGGTACAGGGATGAACTTTGCGCTGCTCGTGGCGTTCTGGTATTTAGCGGTTCATGCATTTGCGAAGGCGAGTCTGTTCCTCGTTAGTGGGCATCTGATCCATGCCACGCATACACGATTCTCGGTGGGCAATCTGGAATTTGGTAAGAAAATGAAGGCTACATTCGCTGTAACACTCATAGCAACAACTTTCCTTGTGGGTATGCCGCCGTTTACCGCTTACTGGGTGAAATCTGGAATGGATGAAGTCATGGAGCATCTACTTCACGAGGGTATGCTCCTCCCGCTCATTCTGCTCTTAGCAACTTCATTGACTTATTCCGCGATACTGGCGCGATTCACGAGTTTGAACTTCATAAAAGGAGAGAAGCCGAAGCATGAGCATTTAGAGGGTGGCAACTTGATGAGAGTTGGCTATTTATTGATGGCTTCTATCCTCTTCATACTGTGGTATCTCATATTCAAGAATAAAGAGACGGTGGGATTTGTGCACGCGGGCTATGCGAGCACCTCTCTGCTCGTTGGTATCGCCATCCTGGTGGCTTATGTCGGCGCGTTATACAAACCGCGCATCAGTTCGCTATCGGCAATTGGCACATTCTTCAATGACCGGATGTATCTACCATATCTCAATGATTATATCATACCCAAGATAGGGTTCTTCGTCGCGCATCTCGTGCATGGCTATGGTAACAGGGGCATTGATGGATTCTTCAATACGAAGGTGATGCCAAGCTTATTCGGTCTGATTTCAAGAGGAATCAGGCGTATTCAATCCGGCTACCTCGCGCATTATATAAAAGTTGTGCTTGGAGTTGTGATGATGATACTGATATTAGCAGCAATAGGAGGTGTATATCTATATCCATGACCGCGGTGACGCTCGCTCTTGTGGCGCTGGTAATACTGGTACTGAGTGCTGTGGGTTCATTCAAGTTCCGCCCACTGGGATTCTTAGGTGCACTGATTGCGATTCTTATAGGACTTGGGACCTGTCCACTCTATTATGGCATCTTTATCTTTGCTATTGCTCTCGTCAATCTGCTCTCACTCACAGCGTTACAGGACATTATTAAAGGTGTAGATTACAGTCTGGTGGGCTTAATGGCACTTGCCACGATGTATATATTCACAACGCATGATTTCGCTATGGTACTGGTTGCGCTCGTGCTCGTGTCTGTGCCGACATACATACTGGTGATGCTCAGAGCGGGCAAGGCGAACATAGAGGTGGGTATAAAATACATAACATTTATGGTTCTCGCCACTGTAATGTTCTTGATTGGCGCTGTTATACTGCTGTATGCACACGCGCACGCACCTGGCGCTGCTGCCGATGGCTTTGGTTTTATCTACGCAGTAGGATATGTGATGCTGGTGCTCGGGCTATCGCTTGAGGTGGGTGTGGCGCCCCTGCATGAGTGGGTTCCCGATGTCTTCACCGCAGGTGACCCGATACCAATCTCTATTATAGCATCGCTGGCGAAGGTAGTTCCTTTTGTCGCTGCATTATGGATACTCATCCCCACATCAAATGCGATAACTCCATCATTGGTTCTCTTCACTGCTGTGCTCGCAGCCATATCAATGTTCACGGGCAACATAGGGGCGTTGACGGCGAGAGAGCCGGCGCGAGTGCTCGCATATTCCACAGTTGCCAATATGGGTTATGTCCTATCAAGCTTCGTGGTGATTGCGAATCGCGAATATGCCTATTTTGCAATTGCCGGTGGTTTATTGATGCTATTTGCAAATGCAGCGGGAAAAATAGGCTTCTTTAATGCGATAAAGGGAGAAGGGGCGTATTCTCCATTCATGTATATACTCGCTTTCTCATTTATTGGCGTGCCACCACTGATGGGTTTCTGGGGTAAGTTGTATATTCTATTCTCCATAGCAAAGATGGAATACTTCTGGCTGGTAGCTATCATGGTCATCAATTCCGCTATATCAATTCCATATTATATCAGGCTTGCGGGAGAACTCGGCGTTTCGTGGCGAATGAATCTCGTCAATTTCATCTGTCTCATTGCAGTGATAATAACGCTGATTACTGCTCTGTTCGTGCCGGTGGATTGGTTCTTTAAGAATATCGCAATGGTAGCAAATAGCGTGGGGGTGACGATATAATGATAGAGAACGTGGTGCTGATTGGATTGGTACTTCTTGTCTGTGTTGCTGTGGACATAGCACTACTTATCATAATCAAAATCCTGCCGATGTATTACCCCTCGGAGGTGAAGATGTCGCGCTGGGAAGCGGGGAATCTGCCGATAAAGTATCCAAAATTCACACTTCCAATGCAGTATTTTGGATTCATGTTCATGTTCATGGCAGCGGAGCCGATAATAGTGGTCTTGTTGCTGCTCTCGGCATATCCTTCGCAGGATTTCATCGTTCTCATGCTGCTGGTGCTACTGCTATTACTCCCTGCTATCGGTGTGGGCTATAAAGCTTCGCTTGAAATAGCGGGGCTTAAGCATAAATAAATTAAGATAAATTAAGGAGTGCGGAATAATGGTGGCAGAAGAGGGTAAGGAGAAGGAGCGGAATCGGAATATACATATTTTGAGGACAGGGGTATTATCACCGTTGAAGCGCTGGGGAGTGAAGTGGAGTCTGTGGCCCTGCCATTTTGTCACTTCGTGCTGTGGCGTTGAACTGGCACACGCATTCGCATGTGGTTTTGATGGCGAACGTCTGGGCACGTTGAATATGGGCATCTCCAGACAGGCGAATTTTATCATCGTTGAAGGCACGATAACGAGGAAGATGGCGCGAGCGCTGAGGATTGTCTGGGAGCAGATGCCGGACCCCAAGTTCGTGGAGGTGATAG
>Ga0190306_1000263_pt1 | contig 19275 bp, 27 predicted proteins | sample 48700734_MG_FD_161657 | JGI IMG/M metagenome (GOLD analysis project Ga0190306, IMG submission 161657) | Hydrothermal vent sediment bacterial communities from Southern Trench, Guaymas Basin, Mexico - 4870-07-3-4_MG | ecosystem: Environmental > Aquatic > Marine > Hydrothermal vents > Sediment ... | reverse complement strand
GTTAAAAATCCTTTGACAATATGATACTGTTTGTGGTATCATAAAGCGTGATTCAAGGTGGCAAAAAAGAAAAAAAGGGAATTTTACCGGGAAAACTTTACAAATCTGTCGATAAAAATACCATGGAGATATTTTAAGGATATCTTGATCAAAGATTTTGGTTTTGAGATGCAAAGTAAGCGTGGTTCTATAAGAGTGTTTATTAGGGAAGATCAAAGATTTACTGTTCATGAACCTCATGGGAAGGGGGACCCTTTTGTCTCAAAACAGGCTAGAAAAAGGGCAATAGAAGTTTTAGATGCTTTGGACCTTTTGGATAAATAAAGAAGATTAAAAAAGGAGGTGAGGATCTTGCAAAAAAAGGACCTAAAATATTACCTTAATTTAAATTACCCTATCACAATTGAAAAATACACTGAATATGATGGTAGGGAGTATTTTGCTGCAGAAATACCTGATTTGCCCGGTTGTGGGGCTGAGGGCAAAACAGTAGATGAGGCACTCAAAAAATTGGAAGAGGCAAAAAAGGCATGGATAGAAGTTAGCCTTGAAAGAGGATTAGAGATTCCCGAGCCTGCTACAAAGGACCAATTTAGTGGAAAGTTTCTCCTAAGGATCCCAGCAAAATTACATAGACAGCTTGCACTCAAGGCAAAAAGGGAAAATACCAGCCTTAATCAATATATAAGATCAATTTTGGAAAAGTCTCTTTATGAAGACCAAATTGTCTCAACGCTGAAACAACTTGAAGAACAAAATAACTTAATTATGTCAAGAAATGAGCTCTTAGAGGAAAGAATTCAAAGAATAGAGGTTCGTTTAAGTAGATTAGAAACCAAAATGGTTCCTTTTTATCCAGTTATGCAACCAGAGTCCACAGGCAAAGAAGAATCTAGAGAGACTGTGATATGAAATTGATAAAAGGACCAATAGTAACCCAAGTCAGGATATTTCCCCAAGATACGATACCGTACACCGATTTGGCCATAAGAAAAAACTTTGACCGGTTTAAAGAAAAATTTTCATTCTCCAAAGCAGAAATTCCTTTTCCCTTTTATGAACCTGGTGTTCCTAAAGTGATTAATCTCTCAGGGGGAAGTGTAAATATTGATAATGAGTCCTTCCTGATTAGGTCACTCAATTTTGATGAGCGCAAAATAGTCTTAATAATTGAGGCACCCTCTGATAGAGCTGATAGGGTATTTGACGCAATAGGAGAGGAACTTAAAGGTATTGATCGATATAAGAATTTTTCACCCTCAAATTACCTAATAAAAACTGAGGAAACAGAGTGTACTGTCCATTTAGATATTGATTATCATCGCTTTTTTTCTAGAAAGTTTCTTTCTTTCATTAAAAGAAACATCACAAAATGCCCTCAACAGCCTTTGAGAAAAGTTACCCTAAAAAGCCTTAGCTTTGAAATATCCTTTAAACAAGACAAAATTTTAGAGGAAGTGCGTATTTCCATAGTTCCAAAGCCTTTTGTGATTGAACCCAGATTTGCCACAAGAGAAGAAGATAAAATATTTTACACACGGTCTCCATATGACTCTAAGACACATCTAAGGCTACTGAGGGAATTGGAGAGTCTTTTTACTAAAGGCTAAGATTGAAGATCATCCTTGTTGAACCAGAGAGGTCAAAAAAATTGTCTAAGGGTCTCTTTGACACAATGGGCTATTATACAATTGTTACTGAAGGTATTAAGTCCTATATCAAAAGAAAAAAGGAGTGGAGGTTCCAGCAGGGCCAACTATATTTCTTATTCCCCGGCACTTTTAGCCCTTTATGGCACCTGCGGTAAGCCCCTCCACAATCCTCCTTTGGAAGGCAATTACAAGCACAATTAAGGGGATAATGACAATAATAGTAGCGGCTGCGATCTCCCCCCAAGGTATTTCATGGATCCCAGGGAAGAGGGCAATGGCTACTGGAATGGTCCTGGAGGCAGTTGTGGATGTAAAAGTCAGGGCAAATAAGAATTCATTCCAAGAGAAGATGAATACCAAAATGGCAGTGGCAGAGATCCCCGGAGCGCATAGGGGCAAAAGTATCTTATAAAATGCCTGAAAGGGGCTACAGCCATCTATTCTAGCTGCAAGATAGAGTTCATCAGGGATCTGCTTAAAGAAGTTTGTAAGCATCCATATAGATAAGGGTAAAGAAAATGTAGTATAGGTAATGATTAATGCCCATATGGTATCCCTTAATCCTAAGCCCCTTATTATGATATAGAGCGGGCTTACTGTAGAAATTGGGGGGAATATAGAAACAGAGAGGGCAAATCCCAGGATAAGCATTTTCCCCTTTAGTTTTAGTTTGGCCAAGGCAAAGGCAGAAAGGCTTCCTACTGCCAGGGAAAATATAGTGGTAAATGAGGCCACCACAAGGCTATTTCTTATTATTTTTAAAAAGGGATGCCTTTTAAAGACAGATATGTAGTGCATTATTGTAGGGTGTTGAGGGAGGATTGGGGGGATTTTTGTAAGCTCTATATCGGGCTTAAGGGATGTGATTAATTGCCAAACAATAGGGCCCAAGCAATAGGATATTAATAAGAAAAGAAAAAGGTAAAATCCTACCTTTTTAATCATTTTAATAGCATCCTTACATAAAAAAGGCTTATTATACCTATACACAAAAAGACCACTACAGAAAGGGCAGAGCCATAACCAAATTGGAGCGTTTGAAATAGGGTTTTATAGGCATATATGGAGAGCGTCTCGGTGCTATTGCCTGGGCCTCCGCCTGTGAGCACATATATGGCATCAAATACCCTGAAGGCATCCAATGTCCTAAAGAGGAGCACTACCAACACTATGGGTTTTAGGAGAGGGAGGGTGATGTTTATAAATATCTGAATATCACTTGCCCCATCCACCTTGGCCGCCTGATAAAGCTCTCTAGGGATGAGCTTTAGGCCTGCCATAAAGAGTAGTACAGCAAATGGGGTGGTCTTCCAGATATCCATAAATATGGCCGCATTTATGGCCCAAAATGGACTGCCCAGCCAGTTTATATTCTCCCTCAATATATAGTTTAGGATGCCAAAGTCAGGGTTGTAGATCCACTCCCACATCTTTGCTGAGACAACAGTAGGGATTGCCCAAGGGATAAGGACAATGGCCCTTACTATCCTTTTTCCCCTAAATGGGTGGTTTAAAAAGATGGCTATCATAAGCCCCAGAAGGAGTTCGGCCATTACTGAGATGCCTGTAAAATAAATGGTGTTCTTAAGGGCATTCCAGAACCTTTCATCTTTTAGCAAAAACATATAATTTTTAAGGGCAACAAACTTGGATATGCCAAAAATGGGCATATTTCTATGGAGGCTTAGATAAAATACATAGATTAGTGGATAGATAGTGACAAGAGAAAGTATGATTATAGCAGGTAAAACATATATTCTTCCCCTTTCTTTCATTTATTCTTCAAGCCTAAGCAAATAATCAATCTGTCTGCTTATTGACCTTAAGGCCGCTTTAGGTTCCTTAATCCCTGATATGACGGCACTAAACTCAGGTTGCATAATCTGGGCAATCATCATGTAATAAGGGGTTACAGGTCTTGGCCTTGCCCTTAAAAATATATTATAAAGCCTTGCAATAAAAGGGCTTTTTTCTATCAATTCAGGGTCTTGGTAAAGGGATCTTCTAGGTGGTTTATAGCCGATGGAGAGGGCCAATGCCTTTTGGGCATAGGGAGATGTAAGAAATTTTATTAGTTTTTCTGCCTCCTTTGGGTGTTTAGAATATCTGTTTATACCCAGTTGCCACCCACCCAAAACAGAGGCAGACTGAAAACCTGGGAATGAGGGGAGGGGGCAAATCCCTATTTTCCCCTTAACAACTGAGTTCTTCCTCTCAAATATATGCCAGGCATAGGGCCAGTTCCTCATAAAGACAGCCTTTCCCTTCCCAAAGATGTGTCTTGTAACCTCTTCTGTGGCAGTGGTGACAAGTCTTGGTGAGACCTTATATTTAAATATCAAATCCCTTATAAATCTTAGGGCCTCTATGTTTTCTTTTGAATAGATGGAAAGCCTCCCATCTTTGAATACACCACCACCGTTTCCCCACATATATTCTAAGACATTGCATACTAGTCCTTCATATTGCTTTCCTTGCCAGATAAATCCATAGATACCCCTTTCCTTTTTTATAATTGTGCTTGCTATATCTACTAATTGATACCATGTCTTTGGGGGCGAAAGGCCATATTTTTCTAAGAGGTCCTTTCTATAATAAAGGATGCCTGCATCTATATACCAGGGTATGGCAAAGGTCTTGCCTTTATAGGTAACTGCCCTTATAGGCCCGGGAAAGAAATCTGCCATCTCCTCTTGGCCAAATACAGAACTTAGATCCCTAATCCACCCCGCCCTTGCAAACTCCTGGACCCATATTACGTCCATACTTATTACATCAAAATCTTTACTCTTTCCCTCAAGGTTTATTACATAGAATTGGTGTTGCTCATCTGTGGATGAGGGAAGTGTCTCATCCTTTACCTTAATCCCTGGATAGATCTCTTCAAATCTTTCAAGGAGTGCCCTTAGCGGCCTTGGGTCCCCTGCTATCTTTCCATGTTTAAAGACCAAGGTAATTTCTTTGGAATCTTTATCCCCTTTTTGGGCACAACTTAACAGTACAAAAAGCAGTAGCAAAATTATTAGTCTTTTCATTTACTTCATAACTTAACATGTTTTTCCATTAGGTGTAAATTATAGACAGGTGCAACCGTATATAAATATCCTAAGGTTGATTGACTTAAAACTTTGTCTCTTGGCATCCTTTCTCTTTTGCCTTGGGCTAATCCTGTCCCCCTGGATAGTAAGGCGAAATGTAAGATTTTTCCTCTTTTACCCGCTGTGGATATGGGGGTTGATAAAAAGGCACTTAAAACCAGAAGATCCTTATCTAAAGATTTTCTTCTTCATATTTTCTTTAAATTCTATATCCCTTCTATTTAATGTCCTCTCCGGGCTCTTCTTTGTACTCCCCTTTATATTTGCCATCCTCCTGGGAATGAATGTAGGGATTGTATTGTTTAAAGAGATAGAAAAATTAGATTTTTTGGCAATTTTTCTAAATCCTGTCTCGCTCTTTGAGCTCCCTGCTGCATGGATAAGCATCTCTGTTGGCATTAAGATAGGTATCTTGCTATATCCTGATTTTGCCCTCTCGGCTATAGGGGAGGTAGTTTCTAAGGAGATACCCGTATATATTTATGTTATAATTCCACTTTTGATTATCTCTGGTCTTATAGAGACCACTATGATTAAGGTATTGGCAAGAAAGCTTGAGACAAGAAATAGGTAATAAGGATGAGGAAGGTTATTGTTGGGGTAATTGGAGGGGGTAGGGCAAGTAAGAAGGATAAAGGCTATGCCTATGAGATTGGTGCCCTAATTGCAAGGGAAGGTTGGGTCCTTTTAAATGGAGGTCGCTCAGCCGGTATAATGGAGGCCTCCTCAAGGGGGTGCAAAGAACATGGGGGGATCACTGTAGGCGTTCTCCCTGGTAAAGAGTCTGATGAGACCTCAAAGTATATCGATATACAGATACTCACTGGGATGGGTAATGCCAGAAATGCTATCATTGTCCTTTCAAGCGATGTTATTATTGCATGTAGGGGCGGGGCTGGCACCATCTCAGAGATTGCCTTGGCATTGAAGGGTAAAAAGAAGGTAATCCTCTTAGATTTTGATGTGGATGTCATATTTGAAGACTATAAAAGGGAAGGTCTTCTTTTTAAGGCAACATCTCCCAAAGAGGCCATAACAATTGCCAGAAATATCCTCTCATCTTCAAAGGAATTACAAGAGTAAATGCTATTTTTGCTGTATTTTTTTGTGTTTTTAATTGGGGCATGCGTTGGCAGCTTTTGCAATGTATGCATCTATAGGCTCCCTAAGAGGTTGTCTATAATAGCCCCCCCTTCCTTTTGTCCTATTTGCAAAAAACCTATTAAACCTTGGCACAATATACCTATCTTGAGCTTTATCCTCCTTAAGGGCAGGTGTGCCTCTTGTGGCAGCCATATCTCTATTTATTATCCCCTTATAGAGGCAATAACTGGTCTGACTTATCTATTTTTGTTTAAAAAATTCTACTTCAGCTATGAATTTCCTATTTATGCCTTATTTTTCACAGCATTTATTATCCTTTCCTTCTCTACCCTCATCTCAGACTTTACCCCACTTTACATCACTATACCTGGCACAATCCTGGGCTTTATCTTTATTAAATCTTGGCATGGGTTGCTTTTTGGCCTTTTATTCTCTCTCTTTCTCTATCTTATCAGGCAGCTAGAAAAAAGGGATATCCTACTTTTTATGTTTTTTGGAAGCATAATGGCAAATAAGGCCATGGTTGGCTGCCTACTTGCCCTCCCCTTTTACCTATTCTTTAAATGGAGATTTAAAAGGAATACATTCCCAATTTTATTGCTTATTTTTTCCCTCTATTTTGTTATTCAAAATGGCCATTAAATATTGTATGATAAAATTATGCCAGGGATTGTATATGTAGCGTTATCTGCCCACCGATTGGAGGCCATCCCCTTTTATGAAAAGGCATGGGGAAAAAGTGACTTTATTATCTTAGAAGAACCTCCACACCCCCTATTTAAAGGGATGTTGGCAGGGAAAATCAAGATAGAGGAATATCTTAACAGTACAGAGCTATCCTTTCCTGCCTTTTCTTTGGCTAGTTACAAACTACTTCAGAAATTTTATTCCAAAGGCAAAAAAGTAGAGCAGATTGACCCTTACTTAGAGAAATTGATCAGATTGTATCAATTGATAGAGGAGAAAAAGACACCAGAGGAGATTGAGAAGATACCTGACCTAAAAGGGGTCTATCAGGCAGAACACTTGGCATCTGGGAGGCTTATTTCGTACTATCAAGCAACGTTGGGAGAATTTGATCAGGCAGTGGCTGCAGTTAAGGAGTTTGCCAAGGCAGATGCCAAAAGGATTGCCCTAAGGGATAGGATGAGGGCAGAGGCAATTGCTGAATATCTGGATAATAAAAGTGGCTATGCATTTGTAGAGGCAGGTTATATTCACCTCTTCTTGCCCTACTATCTAAAAAAAATATTGCCTAAAGGATGGAATATTCGGTCCTCTTTTTTGTTGGTTGCCCCAGCCCGTAAATTGGCAAAAAAGATACTAGGAAGGTCACTTCCATATCCATTGGTCCCTGGTGATATGCTTACACTTTGGTATATTGGTAAAAAAAGGGTAAACAGAAAATTGGAGGACCTGTTTGCAGCCCGGGTCTTGATATACAACAAACTAATTAGTGCAGAGGAGATGCACCCTACAAAGGAGATGCCTTATCCCCACCTTGCAGAAGAGTTTAAGATTAAGGCTATGCTTAGGCAGTTCAGCTATGAGGACTGTGCTAAGCTCTTTAAGGTCATTAAATGGCTTCCTAGGGAAAAGGTATGGGCACTGCTAAAAAAGCTATGTCCATCTTAGGGATGTATTTTTATTAGGATGGAGCCATGCTTGCTTGGTTAAAAGCTTTATGGTCTCACAATAAATTTGCCATATTGCCTAAAATGATCATCAAATGTAAAGGCAGTATCAATATTAAGGTGTTCCATTAAAGCAAAACTAGTACAATCGGTAAAACTAAATTCTTTATCAGCAAATGATTTGAAAATACGCCATGCATTTTCAAGAAGTTCAGAGGTCATATATTCTATCTGGACAACGCGGCTTGATCGGATGTCCTCACCAAACTGAACAGCAATAGTGTGACCTGCACGAAGGCGGATAATGGTGTAACTTTCATCGAGAACATAATCAGTGGTAATCAGAATTTGTCCAGATTGGAGAACAGTATCTCTATAGGCCAGAGCCTGCTTGTGATAAGCATCTCTCCGATTTTCTATGGCGAGGAATGCAGAAGTGTCTATGAAGATCATCGGTTTTTTCCATATAGGTAAAGATCATGCCTTTCAGCTAAATCATTGGGTCCATCAAAGGAACCACTCCTACGGAACCAGGGATCATTTTGATAGGTTCTTTTAATTTCTTCTGCAACGGACTTACGGTACTTTGTTATAAGCTCCCTAATCAGCCGTGAGATGGGAACTCGCCTTGCAGCAGCCTCTTTACGGAGAAACTCATATTGGTCTAAAGGTAACTCGATATTTAATCTTTTGACCGGCATCTATGTACGTACATTAACATTAAAAGCAAATCTTGTCAATATTTCTTTAATTTAAAGCTTAAACGGTGAAGATAACAGGGGCCAAACCTCAATATGGCCTTTCTATGCCCCTGTGTAGGGTATCCCTTATTTTTTGAAAAGCCATAACTAGGAAACAATAGGCTATAACTATGCATCAATTGATCACGTACTACCTTTGCTACAACAGAGGCGGCTGCGATAGATAGAACCTTTTTATCCCCGTGTTTTATGGGGACCTGTGAGATTTCTATATCAATACCATAAGGCCCATCAATAAGCAAATAATCTGGCCTTATCTTTAGCCCTTTAACTGCCCTCTTCATTGCCAAGAGAGAGGCCTTAAGTATATTCATCTCATCAATCTCCTCTGCACTTGAAAGTCCAATGCCTATTGCCTTTGCCTGTTTTTGAATGAGGGTAAAACACCTCTCCCTCTGCTTTGGAGAGAGCCTTTTTGAGTCATCTACCAAATCCAAGGTTGCATTAGGGACAAGTATTACGGCAGCAGCTACTACAGGCCCTGCTAAGCAACCACGGCCTACCTCATCAATACCTGCTATTAAAAGACCCCTCTCCCAAAGGCCTTTTTCAAGGGCTGTAGGTAGCATCAACGCCTCTTTTCCTTCATCCTCGCTGCCTTTCCCCTCAGTTTACGAAGATAATAGAGCCTGGCACGCCTTACCTTTCCATGAGAGACTACCTCTATCTTTTCAATCAAAGGAGAGTGTAGGTGAAAAGTCCTCTCTACCCCTACACCATAAGATATCCTCCTTACAGTGAATGTGGAGGACATACCAGAACCCCTCTTTCTGATAACCACGCCTTGAAATACCTGAATGCGCTCCCTCTCTTCCTCCAAGATGCGGCTGTGTACCTTTATTGTGTCACCAGGAGCAAAATCTGGGAGGTCAAGCCTCATCTTCTCCTTTTCTATCATTTGAATGCGTTCCATCTTCTCCCCCAAAAATACGATCTAGGACAATCGCTGCCGCTGTCCTTACAGAGAGGTGGTTATAACTACCTACCCCCATAATGGGCTTGAGTATATAGTCTAACCTATTCAGTAACCCATCGGCAAGCCCCCAGGCCGTCCCAAATAAGATAAAAAAAGGTGTCTCTCTTTGAGAAATCAATGCACATGCCTCTCTATAATCTAATATATTTTCATACATCCTAGCGGTAGTGCCCAAAAGTTTGGGGTATTTTCCCCATTTAGAGCCAATATCACTGATGGCCTCTTCTAGCGAGGAGACTATATGAACAAGCCTTAAAGGCAATTGCCTCCTGGGATTATAGATACCCCCATACCCCTTTAGCCAGTGGTCTAAAAATCTCCTAACCAATTCCTGTTGATCCTCTAATGGATTAATCACAAAAAAGCCACCCAATTCATATGTCTTTGCAAGTCTTGCCAAATCATGCAAATTCATCATGGTCACTGCCGCAATAACAATCTCTTTCCTCTTGTTATAGACTGGATAGTGGACTAGGCCAATATAGACATGGGGATAACTCATTTTTTTTCTTCCTCATGCAGCCTTTTTTCTAGCAACTTGCATGTTTCTATCAGAAAGTCAATATCCTCTTTCTCTAGTCTTGCCTTTTCTAATAGGTCAGGCCTTAGGATCAAGGTCCTAAGTAGTGCCTGTCTTCTCCTCCATTCCTTGATCCTCTTGTGATGGCCAGATAGCAATACCTCTGGCACCTTATAGCCCTTGTATTCCCTTGGCCTTGTATATTGGGGATACTCTAAGATTCCATTGGAAAATGATTCCTCCTCCAAAGAGGAATGGCTCCCTAGGACATTTGGTACCAATCTACTTACGGCATCAATGATGGCCAAGGCCGCTACCTCCCCTCCAGTCAGTACAAAATCACCTAAAGAGATCTCCTCATCTATAAAATGACGTACCCTTTCGTCTATACCTTCATAGTGACCACAAACAAGCAATAAGTGATTTTTTTTACTCAAAGATTTGGCAACCTCTTGATTGAAAGTTAGACCATAAGGGGAGAGTAAAATAACCCAGGCCCCTGGGGATGTGGACTTAATAGAATTGATTGCATCAATAACAGGTTCTGGCTTTATAAGCATTCCCTTACCGCCCCCAAAAGGCTTATCATCCACTACCTTATGCCGCCCTTTGGCAAAATCACGCAAATTAATAATATCTACACATATCTTCCCCCCTTCAATGGCCCTACCCAAGATGCTGACCTTTAGGGGGGAGGCAAATATTTCAGGGAATAAGGTAAGAACACTAAACCTTACCATTTTCTTTTTATACTAGGCCCTCCATCTTGGTAATCCATAGAATCCCCTTTTCCCAATCAAATGCCTTTATCACATCAACGATGGCTGGTATAAGATATTCTTTGTTGTTCCTAACTACAAAGATATCACTGCTGCCTGCATTGAATACATGGGTTACCTTCCCTAAGTACTCCCCACTCTCAAAATAGACCCTAAGGCCAATGACTTGATACCAATAATATTCATCTTCACCTAGTGGTGGTAAATCCTCTTTCTTACAGTATACACTTGCCCCCACAAAGGACCTTGCCTGCTCAAGGTCTTTAATGCCTTCTAGTCCAATAATATAATGCCCTTTGAGGGGTTTAATAGAAATTACCTTGTATAATCGCATAAAACCACCTTTAGGTTTTAAATAAACCCAGGTGGTTTTATAGGGATTTGAGGTATAGAGTAAAACCTTTAACTTTCCCTTAAGGCCATGGGGCTTAATTACCTTTCCAATGCGGAGAAGGGCATTCTCCTGCATTATTTTTTAAGTTATTCAATAATCTCTAAAACGGCCCGTTTTTTTACCTTAGTGGATGCCGCATTTAAAATGGTACGCATTGCACGTGCAGTTCGCCCCTGCTTGCCAATTACCTTTCCAAGGTCTTCCTTGGCTACCTTAAGCTCAATTACTGAGGTTTGTTCTCCCTCAATCTCCTTGACCTCAATTGCGTTTGGATTATCTACCAAAGACTTTGCCATATATTCTACTAGTTCTCTTAACATATCTAACCTCCACTTTAGTTTAGAATTTCTACATTCTTAATAATCCCTCTACCCTCTTTGTAGGCTTTGCCCCTTTACTTACCCATTTATCTAACTTTTCCTTATCAATCCTCACCTCAGCAGGATCTACTAGAGGATTATAAGTACCAACTATATCCAAATATTTACCATCCCTAGGCGACCTCGCATCAGCTACCACCACACGATAAAAAGGCTTTTTCTTCTTCCCCATCCTCAAGAGCCTAATTTTAAGCATTTGCCCTCACATCACCTCCTTAACTAAAAAATCCACCAATATTAAAGGGCCTACCAGCCTTCCCTGCCTTTGTCAGCCTTTTAATCATCTTTTTTGCCTGTGCATAATTTTTTAGGAGCCTATTTATCTCCTGGACACTCACCCCACTACCACGTGCAATCCTCTTTCTCCTGCTACCATTAATGATCTCTGGGTGAAGCCTCTCTTGCCTTGTCATAGAGTTAATAGCGGCCTCTATCCTTATTAATTCTTTTTCATCGATTTTCAAGTGTTTAAATTGCTTTAATTGCCCAAATCCAGGAATCATGCTCAAAATTTCCTCCAAGGGGCCCATCTTCCTAATCTGTCTCAATTGTTCTCTAAAGTCCTCTAGCGTAAATTCACTCCTCCTTAATTTCTTTTCTAGCTCCTTTGCCCTCTCTTTATCTATGGCCTCCTGTGCCTTTTCAATAAAGGAGAGTATATCCCCCATGCCCAGGATGCGAGAGGCCATACGCTCTGGGTGAAAAAGCTCCAGTGCATCTATTTTCTCTCCAACCCCAATAAATTTAATAGGTTTTTTTGTAACGGCCTTAATAGAGAGGGCTGCACCACCACGGGCATCTCCCTCTGTCTTTGTCAAGATAACACCATCAATATCCAACTTTTCATTAAATGTCTTTGCTATGTTGACAGCGTCCTGACCAGTCATTGCGTCGGCTACTAGCAATATCTCCCTTGGCCGTACCCTCTGCTTTATAATCTCCAATTCATTCATCATCTTTTCATTTATATGCAACCTGCCGGCTGTATCAATAACCAGGGTATCGTATCCATTCATTTTTGCCTTTTTCATAGCATTTTCACAAATCTCTAAAGGGTCTTCATTGGGCGTAGGTAGATATACATCCACACCAATCTGACCTGCTAGCTTTTTCAATTGATCAATGGCTGCTGGCCTGTAGATATCTGCAGGTACCAGATAAGGCTTGCGGTGTTTTTTATTTTTCAAGAATCGAGCCAATTTGGCACAGGTAGTGGTCTTACCCGAGCCCTGAAGGCCTACCAACATAATAGGTACAGGGATTGGCCCCTTAAGGTTTATCTCAGAACATTTACCCCCCATAAGGGCAACCATCTCCTCATGGACAATCTTTATTACCTGCTGTGCAGGCGTTAGGCTCCGCATCACCTCTTGCCCTAATGCCTTTTCTCTCACTGATTCAAGAAAATCTTTTACCACCTTATAATTTACATCTGCCTCAAGGAGGGCAAACTTGATCTCCTTCAATGCATCTTTGATATTCTCCTCATTTAATTTTCCTCTTCCTTTTAGCTTCCTAAAAACGTTATTTAATTTTTCACTTAAACTCTCAAACATCCTGCCAGTATTTTACACAATTGATCAAAAATGGCAAGGAATTTTTAATAATTGAATATTACATTCTTGACATAACTTACTATAATTGATAATTTAATAAAGTAGGCACGTAGCTCAGTGGGAGAGCGCTACCTTGACGCGGTAGAAGTCGGCGGTTCAATCCCGCCCGTGCCTACCATTTTTGTATATGGAAAAGATAGAGGTAAGGTTAGATAATAAGGAAAAGAGGCTAATCCCCTCAGGTATCTCTATAAAAGAGGCCTTAGAATATTTTAAAAAAAACCCAAAAGAGTGGGTAGCGGCCAAGGTAAATGGGGAACCAAAGGATTTATCTTTTAGATTAAATTCCCCTTGTGATATAGAGCCTATCTTTCCTGATTCACCCTTGGGTCTAGAGATACTGCGTCATAGCACTGCACACGTTATGGCCCAGGCAGTAAAATCCCTCTTTCCTGAGGCAAAGGTTGCTATTGGGCCACCTATAGAAAATGGCTTTTATTATGACTTTGATTACCCCCCTGGATTCAAACAGGAGGATCTGGAGAAAATAGAAAAAAAGATGAAGGAAATTATCTCACAGGACCTCCCGTTCCAAAGAAAGGAGCTCTCTAAGAAAGATGCAGAGGAATTGTTTAAAGGGATGGGAGAAACATATAAGTTAGAAATCCTAGAGGACATCCCTGAAGAGAAGGTCTCTATCTATCAGCAAGGGGACTTCATTGACCTATGTAGGGGCCCTCATCTGGAGTCTACAGGAAAGGTAAAGGCATTTAAGCTGACCTCTCTAGCTGGTGCCTACTGGAGGGGCATTGAGACAAATCCTATGCTCCAAAGGATTTACGGGACTGCCTTTTTTAATGAAGCTGATCTGTCCCTTTATCTATCCTCTTTAGAGGAGGCAAAAAAGAGGGACCACAGACGTTTAGGTAGGGAATTGGAGCTATTTACCCAATTTGAGGAGATTGGGCCTGGCCTAATAGTCTATTTACCAAAGGGGGGTATCCTACGTCACATCCTAGAGGAGTTTGAGGTTAGGGAACACCTAAAAAGGGGTTATCAATTGGTCATGGGGCCTCAATTTTTAAAGATAGACCTCTGGAAAAAGTCAGGACACCTAGACTATTATAAAGAAAATATGTACTTTACAGAGATTGAAGGGGAGACTTATGGTATAAAGCCCATGAATTGTCTTGCCCATATATTGATTTATAAATCAAAGATAAGGAGTTACCGTGACTTACCTATTAGGTATTTTGAACTAGGCACCGTGCACCGCCATGAGAAATCAGGTGTACTTCATGGGATGCTGAGGGTACGTCAATTTACCCAAGACGATGCACATATATTTTGTCGCCCAGACCAACTTATTTCGGAGATAAAAGGTGTACTTGATTTTGTAGATGATGTTATGGGCATTTTTGGCTTTGAATATGAGGTTGAGCTTAGCACAAGGCCAAAAAAGTCTATTGGTTCAGACGATATATGGGAACATGCTACCTCTGCCTTGACCACAGCACTTAAGGAGAAGGGGCTTAGGTATGATATATGTAAGGGCGAAGGGGCCTTTTATGGCCCTAAGATTGATATAAAACTTAAGGATGCACTTGGGAGAAAATGGCAGTGCGCTACAGTCCAATGTGACTTTGCCTTACCGGAGCGCTTTGACCTTGGCTATATTGGCAGTGATGGCAAAAGGCATCGCCCTGCTATGCTGCATAGGGTAATATTGGGGACCCTAGAGAGGTTTATTGGGGTTTTAACAGAACACTATGCAGGGGCATTTCCCCCTTGGCTTGCGCCTGTGCAGGTCTCTGTCCTTACAGTGACTGATAGGGGGATCCCCTATGGTAAATCTGTATATGAACGCCTTTTTGATGAGGGCTTTAGGGTAGAGGTAGACTTTCGCAATCAAAAATTAGGGTATAAAATTAGGGAGGCCCAGCTTAAAAAGATACCATTTATGTTGGTGATTGGGGATAAGGAGATAGAAAGCAAGACTGTTACCCCTAGGGCGCGGAGTGGAAAAAACCTGGGCACTATGCCACTGCAGGCCTTTATTGACTTATTAAAACAAGAGGCAAAAATACCAACTCCTAAAGGAGATAAAGCAAATTAGGGTAAATCGTCAGATCAGGGCAAGGAGGGTAAGGCTGATAAGTCCGGATGGCAAACAGTTGGGTATTGTGAAGTTAGAAGAGGCCCTTAGAAGGGCCGAGGAGGAGGGACTGGACTTAGTGGAGGTTGCCCCTAATGCAGACCCACCCGTATGCAAGATTATGGATTATGGGAGGTATAAGTATCAGCAGCAGAAAAAACTACAGGAGGCAAAGAGAAAGCAGGCCCAATTCCAGATAAAGGAGGTAAAGATCAGGCCAAAGATAGATGAGCATGACTTTCAGTTCAAACTAAGGCACATTAAGCGTTTTCTCAAAGAGGAAGGCTCAAAGGTCAAGGTGACAATGATATTTAGAGGCAGGGAGATTATCCATACAGACTTGGGAAAATCTGTCTTGGCCCGTATTATTGAGGAGGTAGGTGAAATTGGGCGCTTGGAAAAACCACCATTTATGCAGGGTCGTATTATGACCATGATCTTGGCACCAAAGTGAGGGGAACCATGCCAAAAATAAAGACAAATCGCAGTGCGGCAAAGAGGTTTAGTCTGACAGCAACTGGCAAGATAAAAAGGGGGAAGGGGTGGCATAGTCACCTTATGAGAAAGAAGACCCACAGGAGAAAACGTGCCTTAAGGCAGTTTTGTCTAGTCCATAAGGCAGACCTTGAAAGGGTCAGGCGGCTCATCCCAAATTACCTTTAGTTGTAAAATTTATAAAAACTATAAAAAGGAGTGAAATGTGCCAAGGGTAAAAACAGGTGCAAAGAGGAGAAAAAGACACAAAAAGGTGCTCAAACTGGCCAAAGGCTATTGGGGACAGCGTGGGAGGGTCTATGCCAGGGCAAAGGAGACACTAATCCGTGCAATGGCCTATGCCTATCAAGGCAGGAAGCAAAAGAAACGGGATTTTCGTCGTCTTTGGATATTGAGGATCAATGCCGCTGCCAGGCAGAGTGGCCTCTCTTATAGCCGTTTTATCCATGGGCTTAAGCTGGCTGGGGTAGATGTAGATAGAAAGATCTTGGCAGATATGGCAGTAAATGACCCCAATGCATTTAACCAAATGGTCAGTTTGGCCCAAAGCCACCTTAATTGATATGGAAGAGATCCTTAAAGAACTGGAGAGGATAGAAGGGGAGGCCCTAAAGGATATAGAGAGGGCAGTGGATGAAAGGGCCTTAGAAGAGGTAAAGGTTAGGTATTTAGGAAGGAAGGGAAGGGTTACTGCCTGCTTGCGGCAGATTGGCCAGCTACCAAAAGATATCAGGGCAAAGGTAGGCAAAAGGGCAAATGAGGCAAAGGAGCGGATCCAGGGTGAAATTTTTAAAAAGAGTAAGAAATTTTCTGAACGTGCTGCCATAAAAAAGGAAAGGATTGATATCACCTTGCCTGGGAGGCGTCCTTATCCCTATGGCACCCTCCACCCAATTACCCAGTGTCTAAAAGAGATCTGCGATATCTTTCTCAGAATGGGCTTTGGCCTTGTGGAAGGGCCGGATGTAGAGCTTGATTATTACAATTTTGAGGCCCTAAACATACCACCTTACCACCCAGCAAGGGATATGCAGGATACATTTTATGTCAGTGAAAATGTGGTCCTTAGGACCCATACCTCATCTATCCAGGTTAGGGTGATGGAGAGGCTGCGCCCCCCTATTAAGGTAATCAGTGCAGGTGCCGTCTATAGATGCGATGCAGATATAAGCCATACCCCCATGTTCCACCAGGTAGAGGGGTTGCTCGTTGAAAGAGGCATCTCATTTGCCCACCTAAAGGGCATCCTTACATTTTTTATGCAACAGATGTTTGGAAGTGATGTGAAGGTGAGGTTTAGGCCAAGCTATTTCCCATTTACTGAACCCAGTGCAGAGATGGATATTATGTGTGTGATATGTAAGGGAAGGGGGTGTCGTATATGTGGTCATACAGGGTGGCTAGAGATATTGGGGTGTGGGATGGTACACCCAGAGGTATTTAAGAGGGTAAACTATGATCCAGAGGTCTATACAGGGCTTGCCTTTGGCATGGGGGTGGAGAGGATCGCCATGCTAAAGTACGGTATCGATGATATTAGGCTCTTTTTTGAAAATCACTTAAGATTTTTAAGACAATTCTAAATCTTTATATGTCCAAATTTGTCTTAAAAGATGCCATCAAGGCCTATACCTATGACCAAGACAAGGTCATAGGCCCAAAGGACACAGTAAAGAGGGTAAAGCAGAGGCTCAGGGACATAGATTTGGATATACTCAAGGAGACAAAGAGGATAGACAGTGGGAGATTGGGGATACCTGTATTTATAAGTATATGCGGAATAGATGCAAAAAAGGCCATAGGTTCAAAAAGGCACATGGGGAAAGGGGCCACGCCAGAACAGGCCGAGGCCAGTGCCTTAATGGAGCTTATAGAGAGGTATAGCCTCTTCAACTTCATAAGGTCTAAACACCCTATCTACAATTATCCTGATGTAAAAAATAAGTCCATCCCTTTTGAGTATATTGCCTCCTCTGTTAATGACTTTGATATAGAACTCTCTCAGAGGGTCTTTTCAGAGATTCCCCTATCATGGGTACCCGCCTACAACCTTACAAGGCAAAAAGAGGTCTTAATCCCTATTGACTGGTTTTATGCCATAAATGAGTACAATGGTGCGGCGGCGGGTAATTCTTTGGAAGAGGCCATCATTCAAGGCATTTGTGAGGTGGTAGAGCGCCATGTCTGTGCAGTGATAAGCAGTGAAAAGATAGCTGTCCCATCAGTTGACATTCAATCTATAAAGGGCCCTGTGGCCTTAGGGCTGATTAAAAAGTACTCAAAAAATGGGATAAATCTCTTTATTAAAGATTTTTCACTGAATATGGGGATCCCTACTATAGGGGCACTGGCCTATGACCCAAATACCTTTCCCCATAAGAGCGAGATTGTATTTACAGCAGGCACACAGACAAGCCCAGAAAAGGCACTGATTAGGGCACTTACTGAGATAGCCCAGCTTGCAGGTGATTTTGATACCTATGGAAAATATGTCTCAAGTGGTCTTCCCAAACCCAAAAGTCTAGATGAGGTCTCATATATAACTGATAACAAAAAAACTGTTAGCATATCAGATCTATCAGATATCTCACACCTCAACATAAAAGATGAGATTGAAGATTGCGTTCATATCCTATCAGAAAGGGGGCTAGAGGTAATAGTTGTAGACATCACCCACCCACTAATAAAGGTCCCTGCCGTTTATGTGATTATCCCTGGTACCCAATTTAGACAGAGGGCAAAGGCCGCAAGTGTTCCTTTCTTTTGTGCAAAATTGGCCTCTCAACTCAAGGATACAGATAAGGCCATTGCCATCTTAGAAAGGATAAAGGCCATCTGTCAAAGGTATTATGTATACTTTCATCTAGGGATATGTTATCTAAAGAGGGGAGAGTACCAGCTGGCGCTCAATTATTTCAAAAGGGCATTGGATTTAGGCCCTGAAGAACAAGATATTTCTATGATCTATTTCTATATAGGCCTCTGTTATAAAGACATGAATATGTACAGAGAGGCCATTTCCCCACTTAAGATGGCCATAGATTGCGACCCACAGATTAAAGAGTTCTATAACCTTTTGGGCTATTGCTATTTTAAAATAAAGGAATATGAGAAATCTATAGAGAGCTTTAGTAAGGTTTTGGCCCTTGATCCCACATCTGCTATTGATTATGCAAATATTGCCTCTAATTTAGAGAAGATGGGAAAAACAGAGGAGGCAATAGGCCTTTATAGGCTTGCCTTGGAGCTGGAACCAGATATTGATTTTGCCAGAAAAAACCTTGAAAGGCTTTTAAAACCAGCCAAATAGATGTTTCCCTCTTATATTGAGACCTATAAGTCTGGGGAATTAGAAAAGAGGATTAAGATTGCCTATAATATTCTCAAATCCTGTACCATCTGTCCCTTAAACTGTAAGGTAAATAGGCTTAAAGGGCAGTTGGGTGCCTGTAAGACCGGGGAGTTGCCCATAGTATCAGATTATATGCCACACTTTGGTGAGGAGGCCCCACTTGTTGGAGAAAGGGGCTCAGGGGCCATCTTTTTTTCCTATTGTAATCTAAGGTGTGTCTTTTGCCAGACATATGAGATTAGCCATTTAGGACATGGCAGGCCTGTGTCCATAAAGGAGCTTGCTAGGATCATGATCACCCTTCAAAAAGAGGGGTGCCACAACATAAACCTTATAACCCCATCCCATGTGGTCCCACAGATCCTGGCCGCCCTGGCCCTGGCCATAGAGGATGGGCTTAACATCCCCTTGGTTTATAA
>Ga0190306_1000262_pt1 | contig 19286 bp, 21 predicted proteins | sample 48700734_MG_FD_161657 | JGI IMG/M metagenome (GOLD analysis project Ga0190306, IMG submission 161657) | Hydrothermal vent sediment bacterial communities from Southern Trench, Guaymas Basin, Mexico - 4870-07-3-4_MG | ecosystem: Environmental > Aquatic > Marine > Hydrothermal vents > Sediment ... | reverse complement strand
AATTGGGATTAAACAGATTTTTGGATTACAGGATGCCGGCACACAGAATATTTTTATTTTAGACTTATATGTTCCTGTCTTAATCCTCTTAATCCTTAAATCCGTTAATCCTAATCCTCTTTGCCAATATTCTCTGCATGATTCAAGTTATACACCCGCTTAAACTCCAAACTTCTTGCACCAAAGTTTATTAGTAAACCTATAGGCAGATTATATGCCTGGCAGTAGTTCATAGCTTGTGCCAGGTGAACATCCTGAAGCTGTATTACAGCTTTTATTTCTACCATAATTATATTTTCCACAAAAAAATCTACCCTTCTGGTTCCTACTTTTACTCCATCATAAAATATTTTCATGCTCAATTCACGCTCAAAGGAAATATTATGCTTTCTCATTTCTATAGCCAGAGATCTTTGGTAAATAACTTCCTGAAAACCATTGCCCAATTCAGAGTGTACCCGCATGGCACAACCAATAATTGCATGTGTCAGTTCTTCATACTTCAAAATTTTATACCCCTACATAATTACCAGTAGTATAAAAAGTTGAATTTTACTTCAATTTAGGTACAGCTATAATTTTAAATATACCAGGAGCTCTCCCTCAGAATAATACTTTACCTCTCTATTTTTTATTAATATTATAGTTAATTCCATTATTTTTGTTAGTAAACCACAATCTTTGAAGCAAAAAGCTATTTTCCCCTATACTAATACGTTAGATAGCTTTAATATTTATAGGAGAGGATTATGGCAATGGCATTAAAACAGGAAGAATTGCAAATAATTGGTAAATATGTTCAAACTCATTTAGCAGAATGGCTTCCGGAAAAAAACAACGAACCAGCTAAAACAATTTACCCCATTGAGCTGACAGAACGAATAATAAGAGTAGAAGAGGAACTTAAAAATCAACGTGAATTAATGAAACAGGGGTTTGAACAAAATGAAAAACGTTTTCAGCAGATGCAGCATAATATAGATAAACGATTTGAACAGATGGATAAACGATTTGAACAGATAGATAAACGATTTGAACAGATAGATAAACGATTTGAACAGATAGATAAACGATTTGAACAGGTAGATAAACGATTTGAACAGGTAGACATTAATTTTATTAATATAAATTCCAGCATTAAGTCATTGGAAACTAAAATGTTCCAATTTATGATCTGGTCCTTCGGATTTACTGCTACTATTGCTGGAATTATTATTGCAGTTATTAAATTTGTATAAAGGAATTTCTTTTTGATTCAGGTGATATTAAAGAAATGTCCATGGACACCCTGAGCATTTTTAATGAACAAACAGTTCCTTAAATTTTAAAAACAATTTCCCATCTACTAATTGCTTTGTAGCATACTTACGTAGAATACTGGTAATGAATGTTTGATATGGAATTCCCTCTTTTTCTGCCTCAAATTTAAATCTTAAAGTAATAGCCTTTTTCAAATTAGCAGAGTCTATCATTATCCCAAACGATTGTGAATTCAGGATAGAAACACTTTTTGCTTTTGTCAATACAATATCAAAAAATTGTTGAATTTAAAAAGGCTTTTCGGAATATTCTGAAAAGTTAATACTTGACCGCTGGTTAAAATAATGATCAGAATTATATATTTTTTTAAATTTCCCCCAAAACATATTTGCATTTTTTTAAACACCCTGATATATTGTTGGCAAAATTATGGAGGAACCGCAAATGGCTTATATTATTGATAAAGAAGAATGCATAAATTGTGCAGCATGTGAACCGGAATGTCCTGTAGAAGCAATCAGCGAAGTTGATGATGCAAGATTCATCAATGCCGATCTGTGTACTGACTGTGGAGCATGTGCAGCAGTATGTCCTGTTGAATGTATAACAGCAGGTTAATTTAATTTTTAAGGGACTATCAGAATCTGATAGCCCCATTTTTTTATCTTTTATTCCATTATTCCTCTTGATGTTTAATTGCTACTCTAGTAAATTGCAGTTAGGCTTGCCTAAGTAAAAAAATTAAGTGTATTTTCGGAGGTTTTTTAATGCCCCTTGTTCTATCAGATCTCAATATTGGAGACAAAGGAGTTGTCGATTCTGTTAAAGCTACTGGTGAAATTCGAAGACGACTATTGGATATCGGACTCTTTAAAGGTACAAAATTTAAAGTCCTTCGTTTTGCACCTTTGGGTGATCCTATAGTAATTAGAGTAAAAGGTTTTGACCTCTCTCTTCGCATGGAAGAAGCTAAAACGATCCGTGTTGAGAAAATAGGTTTTAGAGGCGACGGTGTCCCCATGAGAACCTACCAGGAACTTTATTCTCCTATCCTGCAAAAAGATAAAATTATTCGTACAACAAAAACAATTAGAGTTGCTTTGCTGGGAAACCCGAATAGTGGGAAAACATCATTGTTTAATGCAATTGTCGGAGCACATCAAAAGGTAGGAAACTTTACAGGTGTAACAGTTGAAAAATCTGAAGGAAAAGTAAAGTATAAGGGCTATACATTACAAATTATTGATTTACCCGGAACCTATTCACTAACACCCTTTTCGCCGGAAGAGGTTGTCGCAAGAGATTACATAATAAAAGAAAAACCCGATGTGGTTATAGATGTAATAGCGGGATCAAACCTTGAACGTAATCTATATCTTACAACACAGATAATGGAACTTAAAGTTGATATGCTTGTTGCATTAAATATGTGGGATGAGATAGAAAAACTGGGAATTACAGTCGATTTACCCCAATTGGAAGCTCTTTTGGGATCTCATGTTATTCCAACTTCGGCATCCAAAAACCAGGGTATTGATTCTTTGCTGGATCATGTAATATCTGTCTTTGAAGGAGATATTACAATTGCAAAAAACAAAATGGTTTTTAGCCTGGAAATTGAAGAAAATATTGCAAAAATAAGCAGTATTCTGGAAAATGATGACCTTGCAGTAGAATATAACAGCAACTGGCTTGCTACCAAACTGCTCGAAAATGATCAACTGGTTTATGAAGTTGTAAAGGGAAGAAGTATTTATCTTAAAATTGTTAAGGTAATTCTGGATGCCATTGAGCAGTATAAAAAACATCACAAAGGAGATCCTGAATCTGCAATAATTGAAGACCGTCATTCATTTATAAGGGGAGCTTTGCACGAAACGGTAAAAATACCTGATAACCATAAAAAAACAGTTACGGATCGTATTGATAATATACTTCTTAACAGAATTCTGGGACTTCCAATCTTTTTTGCAATTATGTGGGCTATGTTCCAATTGACATTCAAACTTGGTGAAGTTCCAATGGGTTGGATAGATAGTTTTTTCCAATTGATCTCAACTGGGCTGAATACGCTCCTGCCTCCCGGCCTGTTCCGATCCTTACTGGTCGATGGAATAATTGCCGGCGTTGGTGGAGTACTGATATTTCTTCCAAACATCCTGCTTTTGTTTTTCTTTATCTCCCTTCTGGAAGGAACAGGATACATGGCCAGAGCTGCCTTTGTAATTGATAAGGTAATGCACAAAGTAGGACTACACGGAAAATCTTTTATACCAATGCTTACAGGTTTCGGATGTTCCGTTCCTGCAATTATGGCTACCCGGACATTAAAAAATAAGGGTGACCGTATTACTACCATGCTTATTATACCTTTTATGAGCTGCGGAGCTAAACTACCGGTTTACATTTTACTGCTCTCTGCTTTTTTTTCTCCTGGAGCCGCAGGAAATATACTTTTTGGAATATATGTTTTTGGTATTTTACTTGCTTTGATATCCGCATTGATAATAAAAAAAACAGCCTTCCCGAACCAATCAGAACCATTTGTTATGGAACTTCCACCGTACAGATTACCAGGCTATAAATCTCTTCTTCATCAGATGATTTTTAAGGTGAAAATGTACTTAAAAAAAGCGGGAACTATTATACTTGTAGCTTCTGTAATTATATGGCTTACAAGTAACTTTCCAGTAAGCAGGGAGATAGAAAAATCATATGCTGATCAGATTTCTTTAACTACAGACTCCAATTCTATCATTGAACTTCAAAATAAAGAAGCTGCAGAACAACTGGAATATTCAATTGCAGGAAGATTTGGAAAAATTATTGCACCTGTAATTAAACCTTTGGGATTTGACTGGAAAATTGGTATAGCCCTGACTGCAGGATTTGCAGCAAAAGAAGTAGTAGTATCCACCATAAGTACCATATTTGCCGTGGGTCAGCAAAGTGAGGACTCGCCAAAACTTGCAAAAAGATTAAGAGAAGAATCGGGATACTCAAGAGCAACTGCACTTTCCCTAATGGTATTTGTATTACTTTATATACCGTGTATTGCAGCAACAACCATGTTCCACAAAGAAGCCGGTGCATGGAAATGGACTAGATTATTTATTGTTTACACAATGTCTGTGGCATGGATAATGTCATTTATCGTTTACCGGATTGGATTGGTATTTTTATAAACGTAGGAGCGTAGGGGCAGTCACCCAGGATTTGCTTTGCAAACCCTGCGTGGCTGCCCCTACTGCTACAATAAAAATCAATTTGCGAAAGGTTTATCTATCATTCCAATTACACGTTTTACAGCCTGTAGATAATTAATATTTTCAAACTTGTCAATACCAACATCTTTCATTGTTTTAAGGATATCAGCCAGAACTGTCGACTCAGAATTTATAGTAACCAGTTTGGCACCATTTATCCATACATTTCCAACTTCACAAATGGTATCATTTACCATATATCCAAAACGCTGTTTTTCAACCCTTACTGCTTTTAGAGAACTGTTTGCTCTTACCATTATTAAAAATTCATCTAAAGTATATGAATCTTTTGTGAGTTCAGGCATATCTACAGCAAAAGCCGGATAAACTTCTTTTTCAAGTACCTCTCTTGAAATAGGAAACTCTCCCTTCATAAGTGGATTCCATTGTTCAAGACCATCTTTTTCCGTAACAAATGTTTTTATGTCCATTTTTCCATTACGAATTTTGGTGTTGTTTTTGTCGTTTGTGGAAGAAACTATATAAATTTCTTCGGAAGTTCTCTCCCACAATTTTTCAGGAACAAGTGCCGAAAGTCTTCCCATTCTAAATGATGCTTCATCAAATTCTCTTCCAAAGGTTCTAAACTCAAAACGAGGATCTGATATTGCCCCTACTTCTAATTTTCCCATATTAACTCCTTCTAAAATATATTAGTTCTAAAAAACTACCTGATTAAAAACATTCTGAATAATAAACAATGCTATAAAGGCAACTGCTGCTGCTATTACAGGAGTAGCTATCCAGCCTGCACTTATTTTACCTAAAATTTTTAAATTAAGATTTTTTCCACCCTTTGCAATACCAATTCCAATAACAGCACCAACTATTGCCTGGGAACTGGAAACAGGGACTAAAGGAAAAGACGGAAGATGATGAGAAACAAGAACTCCTTTTAATCCCTTTGATGCGAATAAAAATAAAACAATTGAACTGGAAAGAACTACTATAAATGCGGTTATCGGGGACAATTCATATATTCCGGATCCAACTGTCATCATTACCCTTTTTGAATAAGTAAATACACCAACAGCAATAGCAAGACCACCAATAAGAAAGAGCTGCTGAACACCACTTAGAGTAAATAATCCGCCAAAAGAGATATTTGGAAATATCCCGGCTGCACTATGAACAAAAACACCCATTACATTTGCAATATTATTAGCTCCTAAACTGTAGGAACCAAATGCACCAGCTGCAAGAAGAGCAAATCTTGTCATACCATCAAGACGAATCAAATGAATCTTCCAATGTTTTAAAATAAATGAAACAATAAAATAAAGAACAATTGCAACTACTGCAGAAAGAATTGGTGAAAAAACCCATGTTCCAAGAATTTTTGTTAAAGATTTAATATCAATAACTGATCCTGAAAACAGATTCCATCCAATGATTGCACCTACAATAGCCTGGGAAGTTGAAACCGGCAATGCTGCTTTTGTCATCCAGAAAACAGAAAGAGCTGCTGCCAGAGCTACAGTAAAAGCTCCTGCCAGTTCACTTATTGCGCCTAATTTTCCAAGAGTATGAGAAGCACCTGCGCCACTAATGACAGCGCCCAGAATAATAAAAATACTGGCAACAAGAGCAGCTGTCTTAAAACTAACCATTCTGGTTCCTACTGCAGTACCCCATACATTTGCTGCATCATTTGCGCCAAGAGACCAGCCAAGAAATAATCCACTTGATAAAAAAATAATAATTGTTGACATCTATACCTACCTATAAAGCTTTTTGCGCTGTATCACAATTTCTACTTTTAAAAAAACTATTCGCTAATTTATTGGTGATAAACTGGCGGAAAAAGCCAAAAACAGACCAATTCAATGACATTGCAAAATCCTCCTATATACTTCTCTTAATAGTGTAGATATCAAGACGATCAGCAACATCCTCTGCCTTATCTGCAAGAAGAGAAATTCTTTCAGCAAAATACCGTACGTGAACCTTTTCACTTAAATCTGTAATAAAGCTACCTTCAAAAGCCTTCTTCATAATTCTTTCTTCTATCTGGTCAGCTTCATGTTCCCAGAAATGCACCTGAACAATACAATCTGCAACCTTTGAAGTTTCTCTAAAAAATGCTCTCGCTGCTGAAACAAGCTCAGCAACACACTTTACAGATGCAGTTGATAATTCAAGAAAATCATCTTTTAATTCCGGCCATAATTTGGGTTTTTCTATAGAAAAACGCACCATAACCATTTCAACTGTATCAATAACATCATCCATTGTTTCAAGTAAACCAAGAACATCTCCTCTGGCATCAGGAATAAGAAGTTCTTTATAAAGTTTGTACTTTATTTCCCGTCTTATCTCATCACTCTGAGATTCCAGTTTACGTACTTCTGCAGTCCTCTCCAAAAACTTATCAAGTTTATTGTCAAAATATTCTTTTATCCCGACTTCAAAGATTAAACTGGCTTTTAAAATATTTTCAAGATATTTATCTATATTACTTTCTATAGATTTCGCTCGATTAAATAACATTAACACTCTCCTGAAATTTTATATTTTAATACATCATAAAATTGTTGAAAGATTTAGTCTAATAGATTATAATTATTGCTATTATAACTTATACTTATACTGGAAGGGTTAATGAGAAAAAAACGTAGTAATGGATCTATATAAATTAAAGACCTTCCATACAGTTGCATATCTGGGTAGTTTCAGTAGAGCCGCTGAGACCCTTTTTTTAACCCAACCCGCAGTGAGTGCCCAGATAAAAGATCTGGAATATGAATATAAAACAAAACTATTTGACAGAGTTGGAAGAAAAATAAAGTTAACCAGATCCGGAGAAACACTTAATAATTATGCAACAAAACTTTTAAATTTATATAAAGAATCACTTTTTGCTGTAAATATGTTAAAAAATGCCACGGATGGTTCTGTACAACTTACGACAAGCGGGACACCAGGAGCCAGATTACTACCTTCTTTAATATCCGGTTTTAAAGAAAAATATCCCAATACAGACTTTTCCATTAAAACACAAAAATCTATTGCTGTTATAGAATCAATTAAACAGAATCAATTTGATCTTGGTATTATAGTATGCAGTGAATGTAAACTTAACAGACAGGAACTAATTGAAAAAAATCTATATAAAGACAGAATTGTAATAGGTGTAAGTAACAAACATTCCCTTGCAGATAGAAAGAGTATAAAGGTAAGTGAACTATCAAATATGCCTCTGATTGTATCTGCAAAAAATACAGTTTCGAGACAAGCTATGGATAATTTTTTTCATAAACATTCGATTCCATTCACAATTGCATACGAAATTGAAAATATATCGATGATTAAAACAATGGTGGAAAAAAATCTTGGGATTTCTTTTTTTAGTTCTCTTGAAATTCAAAAAGAAGTAGAATCACAATGGCTTCACACTGTAGAAATTGAGGATACTCCATTATACAGATACGTTAATGTTATTTATCACAAAAATCATGAACTATCACCTGCTGCCAAAGCATTCTATAATTTTATCTTTGACCCTGACAACCAGGTAAAATTCCTAAAAAATAATAAGGTTGCATAGCCGGGTCGTGAGCCTGCGAACGACCAGTCAGAACGGCTCTAAGAGGAAATATTTCGTATCTTACGTTTATAAGAAAATTTTTGAGGCAAAGAGCCTTCAGGTCCTTCAAGAAGAGATCCGTCAGTATAATGTACTGAAATAGTGCATGTATTATTGTCAACTTTTACCTTAGCATAATGAAGAGTATTTTCCCCGTACATATAACCAAACCACTCATTTTCTGTATTATAGGAAACTCTTAAATTATCTGAATAATTTCCTTTTTTATCAAATGGTAAGTGATAGTAATGCTGATCATCATCTTTAATCTGATCTTTCCCCATTCTTGCTTCAAAAAATACTTTTCTGTTCCAGGGATATTGTACAGTAACTTTCTTCCTAACTAAACCACTCTGCAGGTTAAACCATTTTGGTAGTTTTTTTACAAAGGGCTTGTGTGTAAAAAGCCTGAAGTTACTCTCCAGGCTGGCACCGGAAGAGCCAATACAAAAAAAATCTATGGGGTTGTCACCAGGCTCATCATCCTTATTTAATAGATATCCATTTTTTCCATACTGATACTGCCAATGCTCATACAAATGAGCATGCCCCCAAAAAACAGCATCCACATCAAATTTTGATAATATTGGTAATATCCATTTCTGCAATTTTACGTCCCCGGAATACTCTCCGTTACTTAAAACAGCCTGATGCAGAACGACAAATATCCATGCAGCGCCATCATTAACAGCTTTTTCAAGATCTTTGACAAACCATTTTTTCTGTTCTTTACCAATATTGGAACTCATTCCTGCAAAACCACCATCATAGGAATCAATAAATGTAATATGCATATTCCCAATATTTTTAGAATAATAAGAACTCTTTTCCCCGGGGAAATTATAAGGGAAAAAAGCGTGGAAGTTTTTATTTTTATGAAATAGATAATATTCATGATTTCCAATTACAGGTAAAATTGGCCTGGAAGAAGCCATTAAAGGCAAAGATTTCATTAATTTGTGCCAATATTTTTTAAAACTGCCAATTTGAACAAGATCTCCAGTCTGTATAATAAAATCAGGATTTTCTTTTTGAATTTGCAGTGCCATTATTTTATTTGTTTTCAGGGTATATTCATTTTTTGGCTGAAGATCTCCTGCTATAATAAATTCAATTGGCTTATCTGAGATGGATGTACATTGTGTTTTAAAACTAAATATTGTTTCTTTGCTGGATAATGTTAGATTTTCCTTTACAGAGTAATAGTATTTTGTATCTGCTAAAAGATTTTTTATTTTTATGCTATGAATCCTTTTTCTTTTTGACTTTTCCATATTACATAAATCTAATTTAGATTTACCCCAAAAAACAAAAGAATCCTTTTTATTTGCTGTAGTCCAGCAAATTGTTATTGAACTTTCGGGGCTGCCATCGGCAATAAGCCAGGGGCCGTCATTCCTTTTGTAATTTTTAAACACTCTTTCCTGCTTATTCTTCCATTTTTTTTACAAGACTGTTCAAATAAATTGTACCTATTGATCGGATACTCAATATCTGGACACTATTTTTCCCGAATATGTTTTCCATACTATTTTTATATTCCTGAACACTGCTATTGGGTAAAAAAATTTGAATAGTTCCGGCAAAGCCTCCACCATGGACACGGCAGGCACCTTCGCCAATTTCATCAATAAATTTTTCACTTAGAGCCAAAGCCAGACTTATCCCCTGCTCTTTTATATTTTTACTTGTAAAAATATTTTGAAGCTGCTTAAAAGAAGAATTTCCTGAAGCCTTTATAAGTTCCAGAAACTTATAAAAATCTCCTTTTGACAATGCACTTACTTCATTCTCTACACGTTCATTTTCCTGAAAAAAATGTAATGCTCTTAGAACGGCTCTATCTCCCAGTTGTTCCCTAATAGAAGGTATTTTCTCCAAAAAGGTATCTATACTGATTTCTCTGAGAACAGAGGCATTAAATAAGGCAGCGACTGATTTCATTTCAAAAGGGATAGAGGCATAATCGTTAGTAAGATCCGCATGACTCCCCCCTGTATCCAGAACAAGAAGTTTATAATTATACTTATCAAAATTGAAGTTAGCTTTGTTAAATACAGGGTTCAGAGGATCCTTAAAATCTATAGAAATAATTCCACCAACAGCACATGCCATCTGATCCATTAAACCACAGGGTTTACCTAAGTAATTATTTTCTGCAAACTGCCCTGTCTGTGCAAGAATCTCAGGAGCAATACTGTTGTTATTAAACAGAGCATTAAAAATTGAACCTATTAATACTTCAATAGATGCAGATGAACTTAACCCGGATCCGGGAAGAACATCACTGCTAATACAGGCATTAAATCCGCCAATGTTATATCCTGGCTGCTTTAGTCCTGCTGCAGTCCCGCGAATAAGAGAAAGTGTTGTTCCTTTCTCATTATCTACAGGTTCAAGATTATTCAAATCTAAAATAAAAGGCTTGGAATACCCCTCAGAATACATCTCTACAATATTATTACCTGATTTTGTTGCAATTCCAATGGAATCTAAATTTATACTGGCAGCCAAAACTCTACCATTATTATGATCTGTATGATTGCCCCCCAGTTCTGTACGTCCCGGAGTACTAAAAAAATGCAGTTCAGTACTGCCAAATTTAGAAATAAAAGTATTTAATAAACTTTCATAGCGCTTATTTTGGTAATCGATTGTAAGTTTATTTTTCCCATAAACAGTAGATATGGTACTCTCAATTTGCTTTAACTGGTTGTTCATAAAGTACCCTTTTCAAATTTCCGATGTATTTAAAACATCAAATACACTTTTAAAAACATTTAAAGTACCAATTATCCTGTTATATATATTTTTAAATTGTTTTTTTTTATAAATATGACTCAGCTTATTTCTATAATCCAACATCTCCATAATTATTTCCTTATAGTGTTCCCCGCCAGGCTGGGTTTCCAGATTTAATGCAAACTTGCCGATAATATATTCCATAAGCTGACAGGGACGTTTTCCTTACTGGCTTAAATATGAGGGTACCTGCCAAATAACAACAGACTAAGCACCAAATAAATAACCGTGAAACAACCACAGTCGAATATAATTTAGCAGAATTTACAGCAAAATGCAAACTCAAGTTTAACAGTGAGCCCTGTCCACTGTGTTATACATTTGGATACAACACTACAGGCTTACAAGATTCCTGAAAAAGGTAAGGAATTAGTTGACAAGGCCTGTGAACTGATGGGTTGCATAGATGAGAGAACTGTCTACAGGCATCTGGAAGGCATGAAGCTCGCAGTGAGTGATGCCTCATTACAGCTGGCAGAAATGGTAGCTTTAAATCCTGAACCGGGAAGCTCCCCCCCCCGAATGGAAGATACCTTAAAAAGATGATTCTAAGGCGGGGTATCCCTAAAAAAAGTTTACCTGGACAATGGGTCAGTTTACATTGCATCCCAATTTGCCTGGCTATTAAAAGAACTGTTATGTGCATGAAACGTTTAGTTCCCGGAAAATTGAGGAAGCAACCTTCCGTAGAAAGTGTATATGAAAATATTAGAGAAATTAATACTGCCCTGGTAGATGCGGGATATTATGCAGGATCTGCAATAGTTGAGATTGAAAAAGAAAATGATATTAAAATATATGCTTCTGTAGGCAAGAAAACACATGGACGGACTGTAGAGCCTTATTTGGAACAATCAAACAGGTAATGGGGTTCCGTCAATTTTCACTTAGAGGGCATGAGAAAGGATCAGCAGAATGGTCATTGGTTTGTCTGGCCTATAATTTCAAGAAATTATATAACATGACTGGAGGGACAGGTTTACCCGTAAAATGTTTCAATTGATGAGAAATAGCACGACTGTCAGGACGAAGGTTAGTTGAACAGGTTTTCCGGCAATAAAAGTTATGGCCTAAGGGAATATATACAAACTATCCGTTGAAAATTCACATAGCAACGGGAATATTAAAAAAAATCGAATTTAGAGAGAGTTAAAGTGCGACGGACTCCTAGGATTTAATATGATAAATCTCAACTCTGTGGTCTAGAAAATCAGAGAAAACCAATAAAGAATTATCCGGTGAAACTGCAAGCCCTGTAGGTTGGTTACCACCCCAGACCCAGTCTGTTATTTTTTTTTTGATTGTATTATAAACCAGAATTTTACCAAAACCAGGGCCTTTCTGTAGATATCCATTTTCATTATTATGCCCTCTGGAAGAGATAAAAAGTTTGTCTCCTTCTGGTGATAATTTTATGGTATTTATATTACTTCCTGCATAAAATGACTTTATAACAGTATCTGTATTCAGGTTTAGTATTGTTATAGTTCCATGAAACATATCAGAAACATACAATCTATTTTTTTCTTCCGATATAACCACATGTCTTAGAGCTCCATTGCCAAGATCAATATTTTTAATGACTAAATTTTTTACTAAATCAATTTTGTTTATATCTCCGGATGTATAATTAGCAACATACAGATATTTTCCATCCGGAGATACAGCCAGACCCCTGGGAATCCCATTAACAAAAATTGTCTTTTTAACACTGTACTCTGAACTATTTACTATTGATATGTTTCTGCTTTCCCAGTTTGAAATATATGCAGTATCTTCATTCTTATTAAGAGTAATAACTTTCGGCCATGATCCGCCACAATCAAAACTAAGTTTATAATCCCAGTTTTTTGTATTAAAGACATGAATCATTCCAGTAGTCATCTGACTAACCCACAATTCATTTCTTGTTTTAAAAAAAACTGTTTCCACAAAACCTTTTTTTTCACTCCACCTGTCCGGAGGTTGCAAACTGGCAATTAATTCCATGTTAAATGGCGAATATATTTCCACCCCGGATCCATTTAACAGAGCAACAGCAATGTAGGCTCCATTAGGAGAGAATTCAACACTCTTAGGTTGACTGCCGGTATCAAGTATATCTTCAAAAACTAAAGAACTGTTCATTCGTTCAAGTTTAATTTCAATTGGATTTTCCATCCACTCCGGATTGGGATAACTCTCAAGGTGATCATTATCATTTAAAAACAGATATTTGTCTCTGTAAGAATCTGATCGTAAAAAAAATGATTTTGAATCCGATGGAATTAAATACTCTTTTACATGGTCATTATATGATGATGGAGAATACAGTTGTTTATTACTATATAATTCATAATTTTCCGGAAATACTTTTAGAAATATTTTATCCAGTGTAGATGTCTCAGTAGCGAAACTAATAACAGAAATAAAAAAAAATAAAATCAGAAACTGTAATTTCATACTGTTTCGAATTTTTCCGGTGATTCTTCATTTAAAAAGATGTTTTTATATCTTCCCGAACTGCTGCATTTTTCTACACCAGGGAATAGTACCTCCCCAAAAAAGAACAAAACATCTTCCATATCCCTGCTGCTGCTTGACAGTGTATAACGATAATAACAGTCAAACTGATTTAGAACAGATTTCCATTTTGGGTCAAACTCCAGTTCAGGATCTGTCATTTTTCGAATGGTTGAACGCAATCCCCCGAACCATACCCTTTCGATATACATTAAATTTAAACGCTTTTTTTTATCCATATAATAGAGTTGGTATACCCCTGACTCTGCAGGTACAGAAGCATTTATGTCATACCTTTCAGCCTTTTTTAGAGGAGACCACCGCACAGAGAAATAGGCATTATTTTCTTTAATTTTTTTAGTTATTAGTGTTTTCATTTTTTCATAGAGAGTTTACCCTTAAGAAGGAATTTTCACAATAGCAGGAGACTAACTCAATTATTTTATTTTCATAAATAATGTATCGTAAGAATCTTAAATACGGGGTAACAATGGAACAGAAATCCAAACGGCCATCATTGACAGAAGGTAACATACGAAAACAAATTATAAGTCTATCAATACCAATGATGTTTGGAATGATTGGGATTTCCCTATTTAATATTGTCGATACAATTTATGTAGGACAACTGGGAACAGAAGCTCTTGCAGCACTATCATTTACTTTTCCGGTTGTTCTAATTCTAAACAGTATTGCACTGGGTATTGGGATAGGGGCTTCTTCTGTAATAGCACGGGCACTGGGAAGCGGTAATCATAATAAAGTTGTACGTTACACTACAGACAGTCTTAGTCTTGCATTTATTATAATAGTAATCTTTGTAGTTATTGGAGAACTGACCATTTCACCTGTTTTTAAAATGCTGGGGGCAAAGGGAGATGTCCTTATTATGGTAAAGCGATATATGCAAATATGGTATGCAGGGCTTCTTTTTGTTGTTTTTCCCATGGTCGGTAATAATGCCATAAGGGCATTGGGAGATACAAAAACTCCCGGTACGATAATGATAATTTCAGGGTTGGTAAATATAATGCTGGATCCCTTATTAATTTTCGGGATAGGTCCATTCCCGCGTTTGGAAATAGAAGGAGCAGCAATAGCAACAGTATTTGCCAGAAGTATAACATTTGCAGTTGCAATATATGTATTAAAAATAAGAGAAAAAATAATCTCTACAAAACGAGTACCTATGGCAGAAGTGTTGGAATCCTGGAAAAAAATCCTGTTTGTAGGTGGACCTGCTGCAATTACCCGACTAATTATACCAGTTGGAGCAGGAGTAATTACAGCTTTGCTGGCATCTATTGGTACCCAGACAGTAGCTGGATTTGGTGCGGCAGTTAAGTTCGAGCGTTTTGCTCTATTGTTTACCATGGCAATGGCAACCGTTATGGCACCATTTGCAGGGCAAAACTATGGAGCTCGTAATATTAAGAGAATACAAAAAGGAATAAAATTTGCTTCATCTGTGTCTATGGGATTGGGAGTGGTGCTTTTTATTATTATGTACATCTTTTCTGAATCATTTGCCTCACTTTTTTCTAAAGATCCATCTGTAATTGCAGTAATTGCATTATATTTCAGAATTGTCCCTCTGGGTTATGGAGTTCAGGGTATATTTAATATTAATTCCATGGTACTTAACGCACTTAACAAACCTTTTCACTCTACAGTACTTACAATCTTCCAAATGTTTATTTTATACATTCCACTGGCTATTTTAGGAAAATATTTATGGGGAACTACAGGTATTTTTCTTTCTCTTGTTATTTCCTATCTTGTATCCGGTGTAATTTCATTAGTTTTGGTAGGTAGAGTATTAAGAAACCTTATTTAATCTTTCACTTTTTTAAATAAACAGATATGATATGTATATGTCAGGAACTTTCCGGGTTTACCCAGTGGCTTATTGGAAGCACACACAAATTTACAGTGACGGGATCGTTTCGGGCTATAACCGAATTCCCTTTTAAGAATAAATCACTGCTGTTTGTGATAATTCCAGTTAGAATGATATCTATTTTCTGTGTAGTCAATAAAATAATTTCTTCTAATTGACAAAAAAAAGGGGAAATCTTTTATTTTAACAAAGAGCTGTAATTAAGCTTGAATGTAAGTAGGTTTTTATGCAGAAGGGTTTTATTCAAATATATACCGGAGATGGAAAAGGTAAATCCACAGCAGCTATGGGTCTGATTGTCCGGGCTTTAGGTAATGACTTTAAAATATTTTTCGGTCAGTTTATGAAAAATAAAACCTACAGTGAAATTAAGACTCTAAAAAGTCTTTCAAAAGAACAACTAAGGTTGGAGCAGTTTGGAACAGATCGGAAAGTAGGCGATCCTGTAAAGGAAAAGGATAGTGAAGCTGCTCTGTCGGGTATTGAGCTGGTACAAAGTGAGATGCTTACAGGGGAATATGATCTGATAATTTTAGACGAGTTTAACCTTGCAGCACATTACGGGCTGATAACAGAAGAACGGGTCTTGGAGTTTCTTATGAAAAAGCCTAAACATACTGAACTGGTTTTTACCGGCCGTAATGCTCCTGACTGGCTTATAGACAGGGCTGATCTTGTTACAGAAATGAAAATGGTCAAACATTATTTTAAGCAGGGTGTCCAGGCCAGAAAGGGAATTGAATTCTAATGACCTATTCTCCACCCCGCCTGACTATTGGAGCTGTCAGCTCCGGTTCAGGAAAAACCCTTTTTTGTACCCTCCTTGGAAGATTGTTAACAACTGAAGGATATTCAGTTCAGCCATTTAAAAGCGGTCCGGATTATATTGATCCCTCCTACCATACCGTTGCCTGTGGGAACATCAGCCGAAATCTGGATACCAGATTGATTGGGGAAAACCAGATCAGAGAGCTTTTCTACAGACAGGCTAAGAATGCAGATATCTCACTTATAGAGGGGGTAATGGGGCTTTTTGATGGTGCGGGAGGTCTTGATGAAAGAGGCAGCACAGCCCATCTGGCCAAGATACTGGAGTCTCCGACAATCCTGCTCATTGATGTAAGTGCTATGGCCCGGAGTGCCGGGGCAATTGCCCTTGGTTATCAGAAATTTGACCCTGATTTAAATTTAGCCGGTTTTATTTTAAACAAGGTAGCCAGCCCCAGGCATGAAGAGATGGTTCGATCAGCTATTGAAGCAAGAACCGGGCTTCCGGTTCTGGGGGCAATACCCAGGGACAAGGAGCTTATTATGCCGGAAAGACATCTGGGGCTTATCCCAGCATGGGAAGGTGACAAGATTCGATCCTTTCTGGATAAAAATACGAAAAAATTAAAAGATGCCCTTAATTTGGATGCAATTATTAAAATTTCAGGATCAGCACCTCCCCTTCCCGCACCCCACCCCGATTTAAAGGATTCCCTTTTTATTAAGGAAAGAAAAAAAGATTTAAGAATTGCTTATGCTCTGGATGAGGCCTTTCATTTTTACTACCAGGACAATCTGGATCTGATGGAAAACCATGGTGCCAAACTGATACCTTTCAGTCCCATAAATGACAGAGTTCTACCGACGGATATTCATGGGATTTATCTGGGAGGTGGATACCCTGAACTATTTGCAGAACAATTAACAGTCAACAAAACAATGCTTTCTGAAATACTGGATGCTGCAAAAAAAAACCTGCCAATATGGGGAGAATGCGGCGGACTCATGTATCTCATGGAAAAGCTGGTCGACTTTGAAGGAAAATCCTATCCAATGACAGGAGTTTTCCCCGGAAAGGTAGTTATGAAAAAAGGACTTAGAGCACTGGGATACTATAGAGGTATTCTGCAGGCAGGATCATGGATGGGACAAAGAGGAGATATGATTGAAGGTCATATGTTTCACTGGTCTCAGCTGGAAAACCTTCCAGATGTAGATTCTTTCCAGATGGAACTGGTAAAAGAAAAACAAATTATACTGAAGGACGGACTCTGTTTTAATAACACCTGGGCTGGATATCTGCATGTTCACTTTGCCGGCAGTAAAAAAGTAATGTATAATTTTTTGAATATTTGCCGCCAGTATAAGAAAGATAAAATACAGGAGTAAAAATATATGACAGGACAGGAAATTACAAATAAAAGCTTTGATTTAATAAAAAAAAGGTTAGATGGGTTTACAGCTCCAAAAATGGAGATGGAAATTATTATCAGAATAGCCCACACCACCGGCGATGTTGATTTCGCTACTACTTTCTGCTTCCCCGAAGGAGCTGTTGCTACAGGAGTTGCTGCACTGAGAGCAGGTAATCCTGTAATTACCGATGTGGAAATGGTTCGAACAGGTGTCCGTAAAAACCTGCTTAAAGAGTTGGGAGGAGAAGCTCTCTGTTTTCTGAATGATCCGGATGTAGTTGAAGAAGTAAAAGGTTCCGACACTACAAGATCGGCTCTGGCTATGAAAAAAGCAGCTTTCCGGCTAAATGGCGCTGTAGTGGCCATAGGGAATGCTCCGACTGCTCTCTTTCAGTTAATGGAAATGGTGGATAGAGGAGAGGTAAAACCTGCTCTTATCATAGGAGTTCCTGTCGGCTTTATAGGCGCACTGGAATCCAAACAGGTATTGTCAGAGAAACCCTATCAGTACATCACCAACCTCAGTGAGCGTGGAGGCAGTCCCATTGCAGCTGCTATTGTAAACGGTTTGCTTGCTCTTGCAGTTCAGACCGGGAATAATCAGGGATAAAGGTTAAGATAATATGGCTGCAGATTATCGTACAGTTTTGGGAACAATAAATGGACTAAAAAGAGGTTTTACCACGGGCACAACTGCACAGGCCGCAGCCAAAGCCGCGACACTTGCCCTTTTCTCCCGAAAGCAGCAGAAGGAAGTTGAAATAAGTCTTCCTGAAGGGAATAAACCCTTCAGCGGTCTTAGCATGATAATTCCGGTTCATGTTTCTACCTGTACAGCTGCTGAAGGATTTGCATCTGTCATAAAAGATGCGGGTGATGATAAAGATGATACTAATGGTATGGAAATCCAGGCACAGGTTCAGTTTTCAACAGAGACTGGTGTTCAGTTAAAAGGGGGGCTGGGGATAGGTTTTATAACTCGTCCGGGCTTAAAAGTTCCGTCTGGAGAACCTGCTATTAACCCTGTTCCAACGCAAATGATAAAAAGGGAACTTAACCAGCTTCTGCAGGATTATCATGAAGCTCTTCCTCCTGGACAACATGGACTGACAGTTATATTTACGGCTCCCGAGGGGGAGAAAATTGCTGCTCTTACATGGAACAGCAGAGTGGGAGTTGAAGGCGGGATATCTATAATAGGAACCAGCGGTGCTGTGGAACCACGTTCAGAATCTGCCTATAAAGCTTCCATTGGTATGATTATTAAATCAGCAGCAAAGGAGCGGGACAGACTGGTAATTGCATCCGGTTACGTTGGAGACAAATACCTGAAAGATGGAAATTTTCAGAATACAGCATGGATAACTGTTGGAGATTATCTGGGATTTGCAATGAAACAGAGTGCAAAACGGGGCATTCATAAACTTCTGCTAATTGGTCATATTGGTAAAATCAGCAAGATAAGTGCAGGACTGTTCAACACTCACTATCAATACGGGGATGCCAGATTGGAAACGGTAGCAGCATTTGCTGCGGCCTGCGGAGCAGTACCTGAACAGATAGAGAAGCTCTTATCTTTGTCCTTAGCGGAAGCGGCAGTTCCTCTCCTTGAAGAATGGAAGCTGGAACAAACTTTTTACCGCCTGGCCGAACGTGCAGTATGGAGGTGTAAAAAGCTTCTGGTTCAAATTGATCCAAATATTGAAGTCAGTGTGGCTATTTTGGATCTTAAAAGCCGAATGCTCGGATTTGCCGGAGAGTTTGAGACAGAGGAGGAGCTGTGCCGG
>Ga0190306_1000260_pt1 | contig 19386 bp, 18 predicted proteins | sample 48700734_MG_FD_161657 | JGI IMG/M metagenome (GOLD analysis project Ga0190306, IMG submission 161657) | Hydrothermal vent sediment bacterial communities from Southern Trench, Guaymas Basin, Mexico - 4870-07-3-4_MG | ecosystem: Environmental > Aquatic > Marine > Hydrothermal vents > Sediment ... | reverse complement strand
TCTTATTGGGCTGTGTGTTAGGGGATGACTATCAGTGCCATTTCGTCAGAGGAAGTGAATTGGCCAATTATAGGCTAGGTAAGGTAGGGGAAACCTTGCAAAGGTTGGCCTTAGAAGCAGAGAGGGTGCATATGGAGCAGGTAATGATTACGGACTATTATAAGCTTCCTAAAATAATAAATGAGTTTGTAGAGAAGGTAAAGGAAATAGGTGCTAATCCATTTAAGGGATTTTAGGAGGAAAAAATGGCAGAGATACTGGAACCTGATGTAAATTTTATCAAACAGATTAGGGGCCTAGGAGGGGCCTCTCTTAAGGTTTGCTACCAATGTGCTACTTGTTCTACTGTATGTCCTCTGTCTACAGATGATAACCCCTTTCCTAGAAGGGAGATGATTTGGGCACAATGGGGATTGAAGGATAGACTAATCAAAGATCCAAACATCTGGCTGTGTCACCAATGTAATGACTGTTGTAAGTATTGCCCAAGGGGGGCAAGGCCTGGTGATGTGATGGCCGCCTTAAGGGCCTATTGCATAAGTGAGTATGCAGTTCCAAAGTTCTTGGCAAAATGGCTCCAAGACAAGAGATACCTTCCAGTCCTCTTGGCCATTCCGGTAATCTGGTTTCTATTCATAATTGCCGTTACTACAGGATTTCATATCCCTAAAGGAGAAGAGATAGACCTGGCCGAGTTTGTTCCAATAACATGGGGGGTGGACCTTACCTTTATCCCATTAAGTGTTTTAGTAATTATCTCATTTGCGATGAGCATCTCTAGGTTCTGGAGGGATATGAAGAGGGTAAACTTAACGCCTGAGCAGATTGCGGCAAGGGGAGGGTGGTTAAATATTATTATTACCCCTATAAAAGAGATATTGGCCCATAAAAGGTTTTCAAAGTGTGGTGTAAAAAAGACAAGGTTTTATTTTCACTTTCTCATATTGTGGGGCTTTGTTGGGCTTGCTATTGTAACTGCTCTTGTATTTTTTAGGATGGATATATTGGGTATACACGGTCACATATCTATGAAAAATCCTATAAAGTGGCTTGCAAATCTAGCTGGTCTCTCTTTGCTCTTGGGTTCATTGATCTTGCTCTCTGATAGGATTAGCGATAAAGAGACACCTTCTACCTATTTTGATTGGAGTCTCGTTATCCTTGTGCTTTCTTTGGCAGTTACAGGTTTTTTGACAGAGTTTTTAAGGCTGGGGGGATTAGCAGGCCTGGCCTGTTTTTTTTACTTTCTCCACCTAGTGTCAGTGTTTTATCTTATTGCCTATTTACCATTTTCAAAACTGGCCCACCTAGTCTATAGGACTGTTGTTATGATTTATGAAAGGTATGAAGGCGGTATATAGGCTAATATTTTTTTATTGACAAATCTGAGAAATTGGTTTATACTTGGCAAAAATTTTAAGGGGGTGAGCACAGCGTAAAAAATCCAAAAAATAGAAAGGAGGGAAGGATATGACTGCAGAAGAATTAGCAAAGGTAGCAGAAGAAGAAATAAAGAGAAGAAAAGAGGAATTAGGGGTAAAGACAGAGGTCAAATATGAAGAAGTAAGGATCTATACGGATGAGGAGCTAAAAAACTATACAGATGAGGACATAAAGGCCTTCAAGTGCAAACACGATATCCCTGATGTATTAGAGTTAGAAAAGGGGCCATGGCCAAGCTTTGTCTCTGATGCTATAAGGGAGGCAGTCCATAGGAGAAATCTTCCAGATGACAAGGTGCTGATAGCAAAGGATTGTGTTGAGGACCTACTTGGCCAACTTCAGTTGTCTTACATAGATATGGAGACCCACTGGAAACATGGAGGTATTGTAGGTGTATTTGGATATGGTGGAGGTGTTATTGGAAGGTACTCTGATGCACAGGAGAAGTTTCCAGGGATATGGGCATTCCATACCCTAAGAATCAATCAGCCTGCCAGTAAGTTTTATACAACTCAGTATTTAAGGGCACTCTGTGACATCTGGGAATACAGAGGCAGTGGTCTTATGAATATGCATGGTTCTACAGGTGATATGGTCTGTTTAGGGACTACTACTGAGCAGCTAGAGCCAATGTTCTTTGATTTAACCCATGACCTGGGTGTAGACCTGGGTGGTTCTGGTTCAAATCTGCGTACACCTTCTTGTTGTATGGGGAAGGCACTTTGTGAATTTGCTATGTTTGATACCCAGGATATGTGCTATGAATTAACCATGCACTACCAGGATGAGTTACATAGGCCAGCATTTCCCTATAAGTTTAAGTTTAAATTTGATGGCTGTCCAAATTGCTGTGTGGCCTCCATTGCCCGTGCTGATATGTCATATATTGGTACATGGAGGGATGAGATCAGGATTGACCAGGAGGCAGTGAGGGCCTATGTAGCAGGTGAGATTCCACCAAATGCAGGTTCCCATGCTGGAAGGGAGTGGGGCAAGTTTGATATCCAAAGAGAGGTAATTGACCTCTGCCCAAGCAAGTGCATGGAGTGGGATGGCAAGGTACTAAAGATTGACAACAAAGAGTGTGTACGTTGTATGCACTGTATAAACGTTATGCCCAGGGCCTTAAGGGTAGGAGAAGATACTGGATTTAGCATTTGCTTTGGTGCAAAGGCCCCAATCCTTGAAGGTGCACAGATGTCAGTCTTGACTATCCCATTTATGAAGAGTGAGAGGCCTTATGACAATGTCAAAGAGCTTGTTGATAAGGTTTGGGAATGGTGGATGGAAGAGGGCAAGAACCGTGAAAGATTGGGTGAGCTCATCCAGCGCTTTAGCCTCCGGAAATTCTTAGAAATAATAGGTGTACCACCAATGCCTCAGATGGTTAAAGAGCCACGCTCCAATCCATATGTGTTCTGGAAAGAAGAAGAGGTACCCGGAGGATGGGAGAGGGATATTAATGAATTTAGAAAGAGACATCCAAGATAAAAGAGGAGGTGCGATATGTCATTAGGGAAACTTGGCTATTATAACCCAGATAAGCCTATGGAGAATAGGATCACTGACATTGGTCCCCCACACTACTATGTCATGTTTCCACCCGTAATAAAGAAAAACTATGGAAAGTGGTTATATCATGAGATTGTAGAGACAGGGATTATAAAGAGGGTCTCTGAGACCGGAGATGCAATTTGGGTAATAAGGTGTGGTGCCCCAAGGTTTATGAGCGTTGAGCACATTCGTGAGATCTGTGATATTGCTGATAAATATTGTGATGGGTATGTGAGGTTTACTACTAGGAATGCGATTGAGTTTATAGTGACAAGTGAAGATAAGATGAAGGCCTTAAGAGATGATTTGATGAGCAGAAAGCATGTGGGTGGAAGCTATAAGTTTCCTATTGGTGGGACTGGTGCAGGTATTACAGGCATTGTCCACACCCAAGGGTGGATCCACTGCCATACCCCAGCTACTGATGCATCTGGCATGGTAAAGGCTGTAGCAGATGACCTCTTTGAGTACTTTAGGGAGATGAAGCTTCCAGCAAAACTGAGGGTCTCCATGGCATGCTGTCTAAATATGTGCGGTGCAGTCCACTGCTCTGATATTGCCATGTTGGGTTATCACAGAAAACCACCTATGGTAGATGATGAGTGGATAGATAAGCTTTGTGAGCTTCCATTGGTAGTGGCTGCCTGTCCAACAGGTGCTATTGGTCTAGGGAAGACCGAGTCTGGTCTACCTACTGTAAAGATCAAGAAGGATAGGTGTATGTTCTGTGGTAACTGCTATACCATGTGTCAGTGTACCCCACTGGCAGATAAGGAGGGAGATGGTGTATGCATCTTGGCGGGTGGAAAGATATCAAACAGGATATCCCCACCAAAGTTCTCAAAGGTAGTAGTCCCTTGGCTGCCCAATGAGCCCCCAAGGTGGCCTACAGTGGTCAAGACCGTAAGGCAGATAGTTGAGGCCTATGCAAGGGATGCAAGGAAATATGAGCGTCTAGGGGACTGGGCAGAGAGGATTGGTTGGGAGAGGTTCTTTGAAAAGACAGGTCTCCCATTTACAGAAAAGAGCATTGATGATTACCGCCTGGCCTATGATACCTATAGGACAACCACCCAGTTTAAATACACTGAGCATGCATGGGCGGTGTCCAAGGCCGTAGGTGGTATTTAAAAAATTTTGATTTAAAAGGAGTTTAGGAATATGGGCCTAGATGAAATAAAAAAGGCAATTGTGGATTTTGCTACAAAGGCAAAGAAGACTAAGTTCTATTTTAAGGATATGGAAAAGGCAGTGAAAAAGGCAGTCCCTGATGCAAAGTCAAGGGAGATAAAGAAGGCAGCAACTGAGTTGGTGAATGAGGGCACATTGATATACCACTCTACTGGGAGTACTACCCTATACGGTCTGAAAGGAAGGGGCGTTTCGCTAGAGGCAGAGGAGAAGGGCGAGGCATAACAATAAGGGGCAGCTGGAGACAGTTGCCCCTTTTATCATTTTTAACAAAGGTAAACTATTCTCTTTTTCTAATCTTTTTTTATTGACAATATCAAGACTTCTATTATAAAATCCTCTACAAATGGAAACATTTAAATTCTGTCTATTTATCCATATAAATCAATGGGCCCCAATAGAGTGCTCAGACACTGTCCCTATCTCTGAAGGCTATATCCTGGCCTACCTTAAAAAACATGGTTTTTTTGGAAAAATTTTAGGAGATTTTTCAAACATGCCCCTTAGACCATCTGTCTTGGTGGACGCCATTAAGACTTACAGACCCATTATCTTGGGCTTTACTACCTATCAAGAAAATATAGAGAGGGTTAGACTGTGGGCCAGGTATGCAAAGAGGATTGATCCAAAGATCAAGGTCATAATAGGTGGCCCCCAAGTTACATTTATGCCTGCCCTCGCCCTAAAACACATGCCTGAAGTAGACTTTCTATGTAGGGGGGAGGGTGAGGAGGTAATGCTCAATCTAGTTAAGGCACTGATTGAGGAAAGGGATTTAAAGGACATTCCAGGTTTGTGTTTTTTAGAGGGAGATGAGGCCATAGAGACAGAACCAGCAAATGGTTACAAAGACTTAGATATGTATCCATCACCCTATCTAATGGACTTAATAGATTTACAATATAAACAGCAAGTAATAATAATTACCTCTAGAGGTTGTCCCTTTGATTGTGCCTTCTGCTATACCCCTAGGGCAAGCAACAGGACTGTCCGTTTTCACTCTGTAGATAGGGTAATAGAGGAGATGAGGTATCTAAAATCAAAGGGAATAAGGAACTTCTGGTTTGCCGATCCAAATTTTTCATATTCTAAAGAACACTTGATAGAGATGCTAGAGGCAATGATTGAAAAGGTACCAGGCATATCATTTTGGTGTCAGACCCGCTATGACCTAATAGATAAAGAGACCTTAGCCCTACTTAAAAGGGCTGGGGCAAAGATAATAGCCTATGGGCTGGAGTCTGTAAGTAAAAAGGCCTTAAAGAAGATAAGGAAGCGAATGGACCTTGAAAGGCTATCAGAGGCAATCCACCTGACACAAAAAGAGGGGATCAGGGTTGAGCTTTTTACCATGTTTGGCCTGCCCGAAGAGGATTTTAAAGATGCCTTATCTACCATAGAATATGTAAAGGGCCACAAAATCCTTATAGAGGGTAACTCTGTCTCCCAACAATTGCACCTCTTCTTTGGTACCCCTATAACCGAGAATCCATCCCATTATGGTATCCATCCAATAGATAAGACCAGGCCAGCATATATGAGTATATGTAGGGACTTTGAGACAGATACCATGTCAAAGGAGGAAATCTGGCAAATTGCCCTCATATGGGGGCTAAATCGAGAGGAATTTATAGAGGATATCTTGGCAGAGAGGAATCTATTTAATCGGGCAAATTTTATTATGAAAAATAAAGAGGCATTGGCCTCACAGCCCCTTTCATACTACTTCCTTGCCCGGATATACCTAGCACTTGAGGAATATGAGGCCGCTCTAAAGTGTTTTGAGATATTAAAAAAGGACTTTCCAGAGGACCCTGCCGTAAAGAGGTTCCTTATGGATCCTATTAAAGTCTTTAAGGTAAAGTATGGCCCAGCAGAGATAGGAGACAAGGTGATCTATGACTGCCAAGGTTTTTTAGATGGAAGATTGGTGCCTTTAACCTACGGAAGGTATCAGGTATCAATCTTGGGGGATGGAGGCCTACTTTCAGATTTTGAGGAGGGCATCAAGGGGCTTCATCCTGGTGGCTTTAATGAATTCCCTGTCTCATTTCCAGATAATTATTATGAGCCATCATTAGCAGGAAAGGTAATTAGGTTCCAGGCCATGGTCCACTTGGTAATGAAACCCGTGATTGTAGAAAAGATTGAGGATTTGGCAAAGGTACCAAAAAATATATATTATTTCCCAGATCTTACTACACTCAGGGAATATAATGAGAATCTCTATTATATGGTGCTTAGAAATACTACACTCCGTGGGCTTGGTGAAGACCTTGTCCACTATCTAAGCCTTATGAATTTTTATCTAAAGTTGGGCTTTGTTGAGAGGGCTCTATCCCTGCTCAAAAATCTCCCTCAAGAACCTAGGATAATGGGATATGCTGCCCGCATATTTCGTATAAATGGCCTAGCAGAGATGGCACTTAATATATTAAATGGAGTGGAAGGCGATGGAAATATAGAGTTGATTAAGGCAGAATCTTTATTTGATCTAAAGAGATGGGATGAGGCAGAGGAGATTCTAAATAGAATTTACGACAAAGAAAATGTTCGTATTCTAGACCTTTTGGCAAAGATTGCCATTGAAAAAAATCTCCCAGTTGAAGAGTACCTAAAAAGGTTTAATACCTTCCTTGACGCACAAATAGAATTTATGTTAAAAAGGGAATCACTATGGGGAAGAAAAAACCAATGACGGTTGAGGAATTTGTCTATAGGGCAAAGATGATGATTGCAGAGAATCCGGAGTGTGCCAATGCCCACTATAATCTGGGTGTAATACTTATGAGGCAAGGCAAGTGGGATGAGGCAATAGAGGAGTTTGAAGAGGCGATTTTAAACAGCGGTCGTATGTTTGAGGGATATGTCAATCTGGGCTATATATATCTGATGAGAGGGGAACTAGAAAATGTGGTTAAGGCCAATTTGAGGGCTATAGAGATAGAGCCTAGATATGCTAGGGGATATGCAAATCTTGGGTTTGCATATCTACAATTGGGAAAGACAGATGAGGCAATAGATGCCTTAAAAAAGGCAATTGAACTTAATCCAAGGATTGTTCAGGCATATTGTAATCTTGCCAATGCATACCTTCAAAAAGGGGATATAGACAAAAGTATTGAAATAAATAAAAAACTTTTAGACATGGCCCCAAATTTTGGCCTTGGTCACAACAATTTAGCTTATGCCTATTATCTTAAAGGGGAATATGAAAAGGCAATAGAGCACTGTGATAAGGCAATAAAACTTGGTTTTAAGGTCCATCCTGAACTTCTAAAGTTATTAGAGCCATATAGAGGCAAGGAAGTGAAAGAGAAATGATTTTCCCTGATCTATATGGAAGGTATCAGCAACTAGTAAAGGCGGCAGATGATGCGTTTAAAAAGATGAAACTTGAATATGGTCACCTCATCCCTTGTAGAATTCACTGTTGTGATTGTTGTTATGCCATCTTTGGTCTATTTCTTATTGAGGCAGTCTTTTTAAACTATCATTTTAACAATCTAAATCGGAGGGAGAGGAGAGAGGCCCTTATAAGGGCAGAGAAGGCAGATATCAAGATGCTACAGGTTAGGGATAGGCTTAATGAGGCATTTCCTGATGACCCAAAGATGAAGGTATATGGACTGGGAAGACAGAGGGTAAGGTGCCCCCTGTTAGATGATAGGGATGAGTGTATCCTTTATGAACACAGGCCAATTACTTGCAGATTGTATGGGATCCCTGTCTCTATAAATGGGAAGGCCTCTGTTTGTGGCAGGACCCATTTTAAAAAGGGTGTAACGTATCCCACATTTAACCTGGACAAGGTTTATAAGGAGCTTTACCAACTTTCCACAGACCTTTTAGAACAAGCTGGGTGTCAAAATACATCAAAGGCTGCCCTTCTTATATCAGTCTCTAAGGCGATAAAGACCCCTTTAGTAAATCTTATAAAGAAAGATTTTGAATAGCAGAGAATAGCCTTTTTATGTGGCCTTCTAAATTTTGCATGATCAGAGGGATTTTATAAACATCCTTATATTCATTAATCAATAATTCTAACATTGATCCCAACTCTTCTTTGCTAAAGCCTTTTAAAAGCAATATAAACTCATTAACTTTACCAAGATTATATTTTCCCATCTTTTCCTTTATCTTAAGCCCATCAAAAAATCCCTCTACAGTGCTATCAACACAAAAATCGTCTGCCCATGCTGTTTCTCCAATCCCATCAAACCTGTCTAGGCGCATCCTGATAGATAGATTTAAGAAAAAATAGATTAATGCTACAAACGGGTTTACACCACTATTTTCTAAAAATACTATCATAGGTTCATATTTCCTTGCCGTTATAAGCTTGACATCTATGGTTTTATCATCTATTTTGGCTACAAAGTCACCTGCTGCATGGTGCCAAGGGAAGATCTGTTTGAATCTTTGAGTATCATAGTAAATGGTAAGTATCTTTGATGCCTGTCTGTATATCTCTTGGATTTGTTTATCTGATAGATACCTATAGCCATGGTCAAAATCCCACAAGACCATCTTTTGTTTTCCATTCTTGCCCCTTGAGATGTGAAACTCATAATAGCCCTCAAACCACTCTGAAAGAAACATTGACATAGACCTTGCCTCGCCCAAGAGGTATACAGTTGGCAGATATCCAAGATTAAATTCGTTATTTAATTGCCTTAGCACAGAGAATTCATGATCTAAAAACTCCTTTCCTATCTTAGAGGTGGCCACATTTACGGCAAATTTTTTTGAAAGGCCTCTAAGGATTACCTCTACACTGGCCAAGTAGTATAAAGCACCATGTTTTTCTGTACGAATCAAAATTTCATCAATATCTTTTAAGTCAACCTTTAATATATCAATCAGTGGCCTATAATTATCCCTAGAGATAAACTCCTTTACAGCCTCAAGGTAATAACCATAAGTAAGATTTGGGTCATGAGGCAGTGGCGTCTGCCACCTTTTATTGTCCATTGCAATATCACCATATGGTGAAGATACAAGATACCTTACCTTCATATATTTTAAAATTCAGTAAATTCCCGCCGCCTTAGCCCCTCTAGATCCAATTTGCTGGCCCTAGGGTCAAGTTTTATTTCCCACTGCTCCATAGTGCGGGAACCAATAATAGCATCTAGCTCTTGACCGTCAGCCTTTCCCAATCTATTTACAGGGACTGCGTCGGTAATAAAGTCCAATCCTTCTATTTTTCCTTTGATGAGGCAGATTTGGCAGATTTCAATGACCTTTCCACCCAACGCAACACGGGGAGGGGTTGGAACCTCTATTCTTGGGACCCCTATTGCCAAATTTGAGCGTATATAGGTATAAAGTGCACCTGTATCAAAAAGTGCTACAACTTTTTGTCCTTCAATCTCAATGGTCTTTACAATTCTTGCCATCTATATTCTCAATTGCCTCCTTTGCTATCTCACCTACTGTCTTTTCCTTTATCCTTCCATCCTCATATATCTTGATTTTATGTCTGTCTTCTTTTATCTTATTTAATTCTTCCTTTGCCTCTTTTCTCCCAAATTTGCCAAGAGACCAAGCAGCATATCCCCTAACACTTGCATCTGGGTCATTGAGGAATGAAAGGAGGTGTGGGAATGCATATTTCACTAACTCTGGGCTTTTAGTTGCAATTTCTCCAATGGCCCAGGTAACCTCCTTTCTTCTCTCTTTATCATTTAAGAAAGAGAGCAGTGGTAAGGTAAAGTCCTCAAATAGGTCTGGCCTATTGCTTATTATCTCACCTGTGGCCTCAAGTGCCCCCCAGCTACTAGCGGCAGAATCACTACTTGCATAGAGCAAACGCTGAAGTAGCTTGCCAATAACACGAAACATCCTATCACCAAGTCTTTTTGTAATTATACCTAACATCCCTATAGCATTCCATCTTATGGACTCATCTGCTGAATATAGTAGCTTTTGTAAGGCCGTGATGACACGTGTGTCCTGTTCTGCCATAGCTATCAATTCATCTGGCCTATTTTCCTTTACCAGCCTTTTGACCTCCCTTTTTGAAAATGTCTTGGATCGACCAATTTTGGGCAGATGGGAGGGGATGGCCTCTGCCAATTTAGACCTCATACCCTCTTCAGTGACCTCTAGGATGTCTTCGTGGAGCTTAACAAAAAAGAGTACCCCCCATACACGCCTTCCCTCAATACTCCCCCCTGGGACTACCTTGTGGGTTATGTCATCATAGTGTTCAATGCGTGCATCTTCATAGTCCTCATCAGAAAGCTGCATTGCTAGGTCCCAGTCATTATTGCAGGCAAATAACAATGCCTCAAGGTGGGCAGCGCCCAGATTATGACCTGTTACATCAAAGGTATAGACGGCCCCACACTTACAGATACCCAAAGGAAATTCACGAGGTCTTTGGACCTTTAGCTCCTTTGGCCTGTCTATTAGCCTTCCGCAGAATGGACACTCTGGTGGGTATGTTATTGGTGCATATCTCATCTTTTTCTCCCCTAACCTATTTTTGAAATCCTAACACAAAAGGCAGACATTTTCAAATGCCTATATAGTAAAATTGTGTTGACAAACGGTCTTTTTGCTGTAAGATTTCAAAAAAGGAGGTAGTTATGCCTATATACGAATTTCGTTGTCAACGTTGTCATCATATCTTTGAGCTCTTGGCCCTTAAAAGGGAGGAGATGGTGGAGGTAAAGTGCCCAAAGTGTGGTTCCTTTGAAATTGAAAGGGTTATGAGCAGAATAGGCTTTACCGCAGATAGGAGTGAAAAACCAAGGATAATTAACAGAGAATGCCCCTCTGGGACTTGCTCTACAATTGAGGTCCCCGGCCCTGAGAAGTAATGGTTTATTCCTGTCCCAGGATATTAATTACAGGTATAGGTGGAGATAAGGGGAAGACAATTGTAAGTGTTGGCCTATCTAGGGCATGGGTAAGGAGGGGGAAAAGGGTAGTCACATTTAAAAAGGGTCCAGATTATATAGATATGGGATGGCTGGCCCTGGCCTCCTTTCATCCCTGTTATAATTTGGACCTCTTTTTTATGGAAAGGAGCCAAGTCCTTTATTCTTTTATAACAAATACCAAAGGGGCAGAGATTGCAGTTATTGAGGGAAATAGAGGATTTTATGATGGTCTGGATGTAGATGGCAGTGTAAGTACCGCAGAGCTAGCAAAGTTACTCCGTGCCCCCAGCATCCTTATTATAGATTGCACCAAGGTGACACGTACTGTTGCCGCACTTATCTTAGGCTGCCAGGCATTTGATCCAAATGCCCCGATTAAGGGCGTTATCCTCAATCAAATAGCCCATAGTAGACATGAAAATATTATCTCTGCCTGTATTGATCAATATTGTAATTTGCCTGTAGTAGGTGCTATCCCAAGACTGTCCAATGTTACATTCCCTGGGAGACATCTAGGCCTAGTGCCTCCCCAAGAACACCCTATGGCAGAGGAGGCCGTAAATACAGCGGCAGAGATAGTGGAGAGGTATGTTGATTTAAGCAAAATTTGGAAATTGGCAAGTGAGTCAGAAAATTTAACTATAGAGGGACTGCTAGAGACGACAAAAAGGGATGCCTTTGTAAAGATTGGGGTCATTCGTGATAGTGCGTTTCAGTTTTATTATCCAGAAAACCTTGAAGAATTAAAGAGGGAAGGTGCAGAACTTATAGAATTTAGTGCCTTAAAAGAGGAAAAATTACCGCCTGTAGATGCCCTTTACATTGGTGGTGGTTTTCCAGAGACCCATGCCGAATATTTGGCAAAAAATATAAGTTTGCGTAATTCTATCAAGGAGGCAGCGGAGATGGGGTTGCCTATCTATGCCGAGTGCGGGGGTCTGATGTATCTAGGCGAAAAATTGATCTGGCAGGATAAGGAGTATCCTATGGTTGGTACCTTTCCTATAGTCATTGGTGTAAAAAAACGCCCCCAGGGGCATGGATATACAATAATAGAGGTAGATGAGGAAAATCCATATTTTCCCTTGGGAAAGACGCTTAGGGGGCATGAATTTCACTACTCCTACATCTTGGACTGGAAGGGCCCTTGCCACCTTGCCTTTAAGGTAAAGAGGGGATATGGCGTAAATGGCAAGAGGGATGGCCTATATTATAAAAATGTATTGGCCAGTTATACACACCTCCATGCCCTAGGGACAAGGGATTGGGCTAAGGCCATAATAACCCAGGCAAAGAGATTTAGAATGCAAAACAAAACAAAGGCATGAAATCTATGGTATAGTCTTCATCTGGGCCACAGACCAGGCATGCAGTGGAAGTAGGATATCTGCCATCTCCTTTATCCTCAAAGCATTTTCATAGGAGTCAACAACACTGAGATGGACGCCTGGGGGGATAGGTGGTGCTGTCTTGGGAAAATTCTTCTCATTACAGCACCACCCTACTATAATGGCCTTTCCTTTAGCGGTGTTGATCACTACAGACTGAGTGCCTGGGGTGTGACTAGGGGTAAGTAATACACTGATGCCGTCTACAATCTCTTGGTCCCCCTCAACAGTAACTACATTACAACCCTCTAGAAGTTCTGGGAAAAATCGGCGTTCTATAGGATGGGGGTTTCTCAATGCCTCATATTCTATCTTTTGTACATATATCTTTGCATTCTTACACTTTCTATCATTTTCACAGTGGTCATTGTGGAGGTGGGTGTGGATAATAATATCTATATCCTCTGGTTTAAGGCCCACCTTGGCCAATGCCTCTTCAAATTCCAATATCTCAACCCCATATTTTTCACTCAATTTTTTCATTACCTCTTCTGGAAGGACAAATGTCTCCAGTCCTGTATCTACTAATATATTTTTATCTCCACCCTCAATATAAAATACCATGATAGGGATATGTATCCTCTCTCCATAACCGTGAAGATAGGTCATGTTACCTTGGTCTAGCTCATTTACCCCTACTACTAGGGGATGAATGACATATTCACGCATTTGCCCCTCCTCCTAAAGGCTATACCAATTCTTCAGGCGTAGCAGGGCGAACAGAGAGTACAGTAATATCAAAGTGTAAATTCTCACCCGCAAGGGGGTGATTAAAGTCTAGAATAGCCACATCATCTTTGATATTTTTTACTGAAAAATAGGTAGGATTACCGCGGTGATCTACGGTGCGATACATATGACCTTCCTTTATCTCTAAATCTGGTGGAAAATCCTTAAGAGGTACCTCTTTTACCAATTCCTTACGGACTTCACCAAATCCTTCAACAGGGGTAAGTGATACCTTTATTGTGTCATTAGGCTCTAGCCCCTTTAGTTTTCTCTCTAAGGCAGGAAAAATTTGTCCTTTTCCAAAGACAAAGGAATAGCGAGCTGCCCCTTCAGCACCACCTTCTACCACCTCACCCGAATCAAGCCTCACAGAATAGCTAATCTCAACCATCATTCCTTCCCCTATTTTCATCCTTTCCTCCTAATTTTTCCAACACTTTAATATATTCTATAAAACATGTCAACACACATTCACAAACATGGTTGACAGTTACTAGTGCCCTTCTATAATGAAGGGTGCCTTGGATAAAAAACAATTTGTACAGAAAAAATTTAGTAGGATTACCCGCTTTTATGACCTTTTAAATACCATTTTAAGCCTTGGTATAGACCATTTTTGGCGATGGGTAACTGCCAAGAGGTTGGAGGATACAGGTGGCATTGTCTTAGACCTATGTGCTGGGACATTGCCAATGTCAAATGCCTTGTTTAAACGTTCTAATTTTAGAGGAAAGATCTTGGCCATAGACTTCTGCCTAGAGATGTTAAAATATGGCAAGGAGCGCTACTTTCATCCGCATCTATCCTTGGTCTGTGGTGATGCACTACAGCTTCCCCTAAAGGATAAGTCAATAGATGCCATTGTAGTAGCCTTTGGGGTTCGAAACTTTCCTGATTATTTGGCAGGTCTTAAAGAGATGCATCGAGTATTAAAACCAAAAGGTAAGGCAGTAATTTTAGAATTTTCTCGTCCTACCCATCCTGTCTTTTCAGCTGTTTATTTTGCTTATTTAAACTATATTTTACCTAAGATTGGAGGAATTATTAGTGGCGATGAAATGGCCTATACGTATCTCTCTAAATCCATTCAAGAATTTTATACCCCAAAGCAGTGGCTTAAGATAATGGGGCAGGCAGGTTTTGAAAATTTAAGGTATAGGTATCTAACCCTTGGCATTGTCAGTATTTATGAAGGCACAAGGGTTTAAAAGATCAAATAGATAAGCAGGGTTGTCAACCCAAAAAGATAGAAGTAAGAATAAAACTATGGGCTACCAAAGATTTCTAACACCTGGATTTACCCCCTTTGATCCATTAGAGCTTGCAAGGGAGACAGAAAAAATAGCTACCAGGAAAGGAAAAGAAGGACTAGAGAGAAAATATACTAATATTTACTCAGCCCCAATTTATAGAGGTGTAGCTACTGCATATGTTGTAGGTTGTTGCTTGCGATGTGTTTACTGCTGGACAGATGCCTCAAGAGATTTTCCTGAGAAATTTGGAAAATTTTATTCTCCTAAGGAGGTTTCCAAAAGGCTATTTAAGGCTGCTCAAGAGGGAATAACAGCTAAAGGATGGGAAAGTTTCAAAAATCTAAAAGTTAAAAAGCTACGCCTTTCAGGGGGTGAGCCAACTATTGGAAAGGAGCACTTACTTTCATTGCTTGAGTATGTTGAAGAATCTCCTTACCTATTTATCCTAGAAACAAATGGCATACTGCTTGGGGCAGATAAGGATTATGTAAAAAAATTATCAAAATTTTCAAAAAAGATTTATGTAAGGGTGTCTTTAAAGGCAGCCACCCCGGAGGGCTTTACAAAAAGGACAGGGGCGATAGGCAAATTTTATGAACTTCCTTTTAAGGCCCTTAGCAATTTATTAGAAGAGGGCATCTATACCAGGGCTGCTGCCGTGACAGACCTTAGAATAATGACATTTACAGAAAGAAAAATTTTAAAAGAGAAGCTTTATAAAATTGACCCATTCCTCTCGGTCAACCTTGAGGAAGAATCCATAGACCCATATCCTTATACTATAAAACGACTGAAAGCTGCAAAAATAAAGATAAAGCGATTGACATAATCATTTAACCCAAAATTTCCTTTACTGCACTTACTACCTCTTCTACCTCTATGGCCTTTAAACACAACCTTGTTGGGCAGTACCTCTTTAGACAGGGTTGACAGGGGAGGCTATGATAAATGACCCTATGTCCACCCCCAAATGGTCCAGTCCGGTTGGGGTCAGTGGGGCCAAAGAGGGCAATGACTGGGGTGCCTACAGCAGCCGCCAAATGCATAGGACCTGTGTCCACAGATATTGTTAGGGCGGCCTCCCTATAAAGGCATGCTAGCTCCTTTAATGAGGTCTTCCCTGAGAGGTTGATAGCACTTGGGATATCTCTACAAATATCGCCTATATAATCCTCATCCTTCATACTTCCTATAAATACCACCTTATATCCAATTTTTTCTAACTCCTTTGTTAGCGCTATCCACCTCTCCTTAAACCAGAGCTTACTCTCCCACCTGGCCAAGGGGCTGATGACAACAAATGGCTTAGGAATGCCCCATTTTTTATGGTTATAAGGCAATGGAAATTCTATTTTTTTTATAGGGATGCCCAAATATTCTATCAACCTCAAATACCTTATTACAGCATGTTCATTATAATTTACAGGCACCTTCTCTTTTAAAAATAGATAATTAAATTCTTTACCCTTAAAGCCAATCTCCCTCTTTCCCTTTGCCAGTGCAGTAATAATTCCACTCTTTAAAAGCCCTTGAAAATCTAAAACAATGTCATATTGCCTCCTCAAATCTTTTAAAAATGCCCTTACCTCATCTATTAGCCTAAGCCACATCCCCCTTTTAAAATAGCTTGGCCAGATATAGCGTTTGTAGATAATGACATTATCTATATAAGGGTGGCCAGAGAGAAGACTTGCCCCCAGTTCCTCTGTAACCCAATCAATATGTGCATTGGGAAATGCCTCCCTTAATATAGACAGGGAGGGTAGTGTATGAATAATATCCCCTAGTGAGCTTAGTTTGATAATTAAGATCCTCATCTATCTATTTACTATCCATTTGGCAGCTTCATATAGATCCTTTGCAACAAAATGTGGCCTTAGTGGGTGATTAGGTAAGACCCATTTTATCTCCCCCTTTCCATAACCAGTCAATACCAAGATCCCCTTTAGTCCAGCATTGTTTGCAAATTCAATGTCTGTAAATTTGTCACCAACTACATAACACCTACTCAGATCTAAATCAAATTCTTCCTTTGCCTTTAAGATCATCCCTATCCTTGGTTTTCTAAATGGACAGTCCATACGGTAGGAGGCTACCTTTGCCCTAGGATGATGAGGGCAGTAATAGATTGCATCTAGGTATGCCCCCTCCTTTGCCAATCTGTCCTTTAGATATCTATGAAGTTCCTTAACAAAGCCCTCTGGGAAATAACCCATTGCTACACCTGCCTGATTTGATGTTACTATTACCCTAAATTTGTGTGTTTTTAGGAGCTTAATTGCCTCTACAACCTTGGGAAGGATAATAAACCTATCTAGATGGTTTATATAGCCCATCTCTTCATTTATAGTCCCATCCCTATCTAGGAATACTGCAGGATCTCCCATTTTTGCCTTATAATTAGCAAGATTATGGTTATAATGCAAGAAAAAGTTGCAATAAACAAATCTCTGAGTTAATTTAATTAAGGGGTTTTTATGATAGGGCGTTTATTCAAAAAATTGATAGGTACAAAGAATGAGAGGGAATTAAATCGAATCTCTGCCATTGTTGATAGAATAAATCGGCTTGAGCCTAGCATAAGAAGGCTCTCTGATGAGGCATTGAGGGCAAAGACCACAGAGTTTAAACAGAGACTCTCTCAGGGTGCTACCTTAGACGATATCCTAGAGGAGGCCTTTGCTACAGTTCGGGAGGCAGCGGTGAGGGTATTGGGGCAGCGCCCATTTGATGTCCAGGTAATAGGTGGGATAGTGCTTCATGAGGGAAAGATTGCAGAGATGAAGACAGGGGAAGGAAAGACACTAGCTGCTACTATGCCTGCCTACCTAAATGCCCTGTTGGGCAGGGGTGTCCATATCGTCACTGTAAATGACTACCTGGCAAAGAGGGACAGTGAATGGATGGGTGGAATCTATAGGTTTTTGGGGCTAGATGTAGGGGTAATTGTTCATGGAATGGATGATTCAGAGAGAAAAAAGGCATATGCAGCAGACATCACATATGGCACAAACAATGAGTTTGGGTTTGACTACCTAAGGGACAATATGAAGTTTGACCTTGAGGATTTGGTCCAACGTGGCTTTTATTATGCCATTGTGGATGAGGTAGATAGCATCCTTATTGATGAGGCAAGGACCCCTTTAATCATATCTGGGCCAGCAGAGCGTTCTACGGCCCTCTTTTACCAATTAAACCGTATTGTGCCCCATCTAAAGAAGGATATTGACTTTACTCTAGAAGAGAAGACAAAGACCGCAGCCTTGACAGAGAGTGGTGTGGCCAAGGTAGAAAGATTGCTTAAGATTGATAATCTCTATGACCCTCGCTATATAGAGGTATTACACACACTATATCAGTGTCTAAAGGCCCATCACCTGTTTAAAAAGGATGTAGACTACATTGTTAAAGATGGAAAGGTAATAATTGTAGATGAATTCACAGGGAGGCTTATGCCTGGAAGGCGCTATAGCGAGGGATTGCACCAGGCACTTGAGGCAAAAGAGGGGGTAGAGGTACAGACCGAGTACCAGACACTGGCCACTATTACCTTCCAAAACTACTTCCGCATGTATGAAAAGCTTGCAGGGATGACAGGTACAGCAGATACAGAGGCAGCTGAATTTAAGGAGATATACAATCTAGATGTAGTAGTCATCCCTACACACAAGGAGATGATCCGCATTGACTATCCAGATGTGGTCTATCGTACAGAAAGGGAGAAGTTTAAGGCCGTCTTGGATGAGATAAAAGAGCTTCACAAGATGGGAAGGCCTGTACTTGTAGGCACAATCTCTATTGAAAAATCTGAAAGGCTTAGCCGTATGTTAAAAAAGGCAGGCATTCCTCACTCTGTATTGAATGCAAAGCACCATGCAAAGGAGGCAGAGATCATTGCCCAGGCAGGGCAGAGGGGTAAGGTTACCATCTCTACAAATATGGCCGGTAGGGGAACAGACATTGTCTTGGGGGATGGGGTAGCAGAGCTTGGGGGACTTCATATTATAGGCACAGAGCGCCATGAGAGTAGGAGGATCGATAATCAGCTTAGGGGCAGGGCTGGGCGTCAGGGAGACCCTGGTTCCTCCCGCTTTTACCTCTCCCTGGAGGATGACCTGCTGCGCCTCTTTGGTGGAGAGAGGCTCTCCTCTATGATGCAAAAATTGGGGATGAAGGAGGGAGAGCCCATTGAGCATAAGTGGGTTGCCAAGGCCATAGAAAATGCCCAAAGGAGGGTTGAGGCCCACAACTTTGAGATAAGAAAGCAGCTTCTTGAGTATGATGATGTGATGAATAATCAGCGTGAGGTCATCTACAGGCAGCGTCAAGAGGCCATGGAGGAGAGTCTAAGGGAGACAATCCTAAGCATGATTGAGGACCAAGTAAATGAGTTAGTAGAGATACACTACCCTAAGGATGCACACCCAGAGGACTGGGATGAAAGTGGTCTAAAACAAGACCTCCTCTATCTATTTTCCCTAAAGATGAACCTAGACCACAAAGGGGATAGAGAGAAGATAAAGCAAGAGGTCTTAGAAAGGGTCTATGAAAGTTATGAAAGAAAGGAATCGCTTATTGGCAAGGAAAACATGAGGATTTTGGAAAGGTATATCATGCTTCAGATAGTAGATAGCCTTTGGAAGGACCATCTAGCGGCCATGGACTACTTGAGGGAGGGTATTGGACTGCGTGGCTATGGGCAGAGGGACCCCCTTCAAGAGTATAAAAGGGAGGCCTTTGCTATGTTTAATGACCTTATGGAGAGGATTAGAAAGGAGACCTTGGCAAACCTGTTTAGGGTAGAGATCAGGGCCGAGCAGCTTACTGCCCTAAGGCCAGAGAGGCCCTCTGAGATGCAACTAAGTCATGGTGAGACAAAGAGAAAGCCATATGTGAGGAAGAAGAAAAAGATAGGCAGAAACGACCCATGTCCCT
>Ga0190306_1000259_pt1 | contig 19446 bp, 1 predicted proteins | sample 48700734_MG_FD_161657 | JGI IMG/M metagenome (GOLD analysis project Ga0190306, IMG submission 161657) | Hydrothermal vent sediment bacterial communities from Southern Trench, Guaymas Basin, Mexico - 4870-07-3-4_MG | ecosystem: Environmental > Aquatic > Marine > Hydrothermal vents > Sediment ... | reverse complement strand
TCAAAGGTATATTTAAATAATAAATTTAATAGAAAAGGAAAATTATTATCAGTTATCCCTGTAAAATATTTTGTTTTACTTTTTATTATGATTTTTGCTTATGCTTTAAACTCGTATGGGCAAACAGTTATTTTTTCCGACGATTTCGAAACTGATAAGGGTTGGACTCTTACAGGAGAATTTGAAAGAGGAACACCTAATGGTCAGGCAGGAGAATCCCCTGATCATGGGGAGGATAATCCTACAAGTGCTTATGGAGGCACTTTTGCCATTGGTACAGATTTAGATGGAGCTTATCCAAATAGTTTAGCAGATAGGGCATATACCGCAACTTCTCCAACAATTAATTGTTCAGGGTACGATATTGTTACTTTAAATTTTCAACGTTGGTTGAATGTTGAGCAACCTGCATATGATCATGCCTACATTGATGTATGGGATGGTTCTGCTTGGAATGAGGTTTGGACTAATAGTGTAGGAATTGAAGAATCTTCTTGGTTAGAACAATCAATAGATATTTCCGCTTATGCTGCAAATGAATCTGCTGTTCAAATTCGTTTTGCATTGGGTTCTACCGATGGAGGATGGTATTATTCAGGTTGGAATATCGATGAGGTGGAAATTACCGGAATAGCTGGACCTCCTGGTTATGGCGATGCTCCTGGTCTAGTGTTTTGGCATAGAGGCGATTTAGGCGTTACAGGCACAAGCCCTATTACTAATTGGGCCGACCAGTCGGGTAATGCTAACGATGCCTCACCCGATCCTGATGGTACGGATCAAATTACTTCTTCTGATATGAATAATCAGAAAGTAATGGATTTTGATGGGACAAAAGAGTTAAATATTCCCGATGACCCTAGAATAAATAACGGAACTGGTTATAATGGCGATGAAAGAACTATGTTTATTGCCTTCCATGCAGGGCCTGATGTAACTACAACTCAATATTTATTCGAAGAGGGTGGAGGACAGAATGGAATTGGCGTATTTATTAAAAACGATAATGTATATGTTACAATATATAACGATGGAGATGCTACCCGTACCACTGTTTTTAATGCAGTTAATACAAATACCTCATATATTTTATCATTTATATGGGACTCCGGAATATTAAATGCTCGATTAAATAATATCCCTTTTTCTAATGCAACATCAAGCGGAACTATTACTACCTTAGATGCACATGGAGGAGATATATCCATAGGTTTTACCGATGCTAATACACGTAATGAAACAGGAGCAACTCAAGGATCGGGAGCAAATTATACCGGCGAAATAGCAGAGCTTATATATTACGATAAAGCATTAACATCTGAGGAAGAAATCTCAATAAACGATGATTTAGGTCTTAGATATGGTATTGATGTTAGTTTCGATACAAAAACATACTATTCATATCAAACGGGGAGTTGGAATAACTTTAATACATGGACTCACGATCCCGGAGGTACTACACAAACAGCTACTGAATTTCCAAATTCGGGCGATGAAGTTGTTATTTTGAATAGTCGTACTGTTAGCCTTTCCGAAAACGAAGATACTACGAATTTAGATATTGTCATAAAAGATGGTGGTGTATTAGATATGGCAACATATCAATTTACAAATACACTTACAACATTAGAAGGTACAGGAACATTAAAATTAGCCTCTGTAAATTTCCCTGCTGTAACAACAAATAACTTTGTTGCTTCCGATGGTGGTACCACCGAATATTATAATGCAAGCAATTTTACTTTACCATCTCAACCTACTTATAATAATTTAAGAATAAATGCTTCAGGCATTATTGCTACTCAATTAAACGATATTACTCTCAATGGCGATTTAATTGTAGAAAACGGAACATACCGAATTAACGATAATGCATCTACTACAGCATTAAGTTTAACAATTAATGGTAATGTAAGTGTTAATTCGGGCGCAGATATTTTAGTAGGGCAGGGTTCAACGAATTCGTCTACTACTTCTACCGGAATTACCGGAGGAACTCCTCCTTTTATCGATTATTATACAAATTTCCATACAATTATTTGCAAAGGAGATTTTACAAATAACGGAACAGTAAAATTTACAAATCTTACATATCCTGTTTTTGATGCATTCCCTCCAATAGGTTCGGGTGCTACTTCGGGTGCTGCTTCGGTGTATTTTATGGGTGCTACCGATAATACTTTAAAATGTAATGGCACTACCGATTTTTATAATCTTATTGTTGATAAAGGTATAGATCAAAGTTTTAAATTAACTATTTATTCTAACGATTATCAGAATTTTCGTTTGTTTGGAGCTAATAATTCAGGAGGAGATGTGACTAATGCTACCGACGAAAATCCAAATCTTAAAAAAGCATTATGGATACGTACCGGAACAGTCGAATTACAAGGATTAGTTGTTATTCCTTCACTCTCTGAAGGTGGAGGCGGAGGAACTCCAAATTCCGATTTTTATATTCCGGTAAACGGAGCTCTGGTACTTAATGGATACGATGTAATTGTATTATCTACTGCCGATACTTACGAAGAAGTGAATCTTGCTTATGGTGTGTCGGGTGGTTCCGGTAGTGTCAATGGAGTGAATGCAGGTACACAAGCTAGTTCATTTTCTATATACGGGAAAGTGCAAATCGATAAAGGATATTTTTCTACTCGCGAATCGGGTGGTTTTATTACTTGGGACAAAGCTTCCGGGCAATTAATTATTAATGGCGGTATTGTCGATGCTAAACAATTTCGTGCTGCAGGTGGTGCTATGGGTTTGTCTTCTTATAATCAGTCTGGTGGCGAGTTTATTTTACGTGGTAGGTTTCAACGAACACCCAGCCAATATGTAAGTGTAAGCGATCTTAAAAATGCTCCAATAAATATTAATCGTTCTACAAATGGTTTAGAAGGAATTAAGGGCTCTTTTAATATTAATAATGCTGCTAATGTATTTGCAATGTCGGGTGGTAAAATTAGTGTCTACGATATTTGTGGTGATGGTTCTGATGCCAATCATTCAAAAGTATTCGATGTTTTAGCTTCATCTGCAAATATAGATGTTACAGGTGGTACTCTCGAAATTATTCCTACAGATGGCTCAGGTGCAGAACCGACTAATCTTATTATTACATCTAATGCTGAACTTGGTAATTTAGTAATTAACCAACAAAGTGGGACTTCAAATGTTCAATTAAGCACATATCCTTTAAATGTTTTAGATGATCTTACAATAACATCCGGTGTTTTTGATGCAAATAATCTTAATGTTTCTGTTGGTGGCGATTTTTCTATCGCTGGTGGAACAACTTATACCCCTGGGACAAACTGGACTATTTTTAATGGTTCGGGAAATCAGGTTTTTAATATTGATTTGGCAAGTGCTCTTGGTTTAAATAAATTTAAAATCGATAAATCGGACTCTGAGATATTGCAATTTACAGGTTCGCAAAAAACAATAAATATTGCCGACTCTACAATGATAATTGACGGAACGTTAGACGATAATGGTGCTACAATAAATATAGCACAAAGTATTTACAATTCGGGTACTCATATTGGTTCAGGTAAAATTGTTTTAAATAACGATGCCAATCAGAATATTGATGGTAATGGAACAGGTGTTTTTCAAAATCTTGAACTTAATAAACCGGGAGCCGGAACATCAGAAGCTATTTTGAGTAGTAATGTTACAATTAATGGTGAGCTTACATTTTCGGGTGCAGCAACAGGATATAAACTATTTAATATAAAAAAGTATAATCTTCAATTAGGAGCCGATGCTACAATAATAGGAGCCGATGCTAATAAATTCGTAAAAACTAATGGCGAAGTTGGAGATAGAGGTATAACAAAAACTTATTCTTCTACTTCTAATTCTTTTGTTTTTCCTGTTGGTACTGCAGAATATACGCCTGCTGCTATTTCATTTACTTCAGATCCTTCAACTTATGGCTCTGTTACTGTAAACCCTGTCGACATGGAGCATCCTGCTACTACAACAAAAGGACGCAGTCTTACTTATTATTGGCGTGTTAAATCTTCAGGATTTGCAGGTATTGTTTCCGGTTCTGTCAGTCATTCTTACACTTATTCCGATAACGACCTTGTTGATAATGCAGGTGATATTACAGAAGCAGGATATGTTGGTGCTTTTTACAATCCCACCACATATTCGTGGACAAAAGGTACAACAGCAAATGTTGATGCAAGCACAAATATTATTTCTGCAAATTTAGACAATATCGATGGTGAATATACTGCAGGAGATGATATTCCAACAGATCCTTTTGGTACTCCTATTGTATATTATAGTCGTCAATCTGGTTTGTGGAGTAATACAAATACTTGGTCATTAATAAGCCATAACGGTGGTGCTGCCGCTTCTGTGCCCGGGGTTTCTGATATTGTTATTATTGGTGAGCAAGATTCTGTTTATTTGGCAACTGATAATACAACACCAAATACTGGTGATGTAAATTGTGCCAGTCTACAAATAGAGAAAGGTTCTGCTCTTGATATTGGTTATAATCCTGCTTGTAATTTCGGAGTTGTTCTTAATCATTCGGGTGGGAATGGAAATTTTAGATTAACAACTTCTTATAGTACAGGGAGTACATATGAATTTCCTTTCGGCGATTTCTCCGAATTTAATGCTAATCTCGGAACAACAGAATTATATACAACGAATGGAACTGCAGGGACAACATATTGGTTACCAAATGATATTCATGAATATGGTAATTTAATAATTTCTCCTAAAGGAGGTTCTAATATTATATTTGGAAATTTAGATTTATTAATTTATGGTAATTTAATTACAAAAGGAGAAGATTCACGATCTTGGTTTTGTCCTACTTGGAATTCGGATTACCCTACAGCACCAACATCAAGAGTTGCAAAAACAATTATTATAAAAGGAAACTTTGAATTGCAAGGTGGGGCATTAATTTGGTATGGAAATAATAATTTAGCTCAAGATTTTGTTGTTTATGGAGATTTAATTGTTAATACAAATGCTGGGCTTCAGGATTATAGTAGTGCAAATAATCAAAGTGTTTCTATTGGTGGTAGTCTTATTAATAATTCACTTGCTCCTGGAGGAGGAGCAAATGGTTATCGTGGTTGTGATTTTACCGATATTCCGGTAACTTTCTTCGGTAACGATAATACATCAATTACAAATACATCAGGTACACCTACAACAGTATTTAGTAATGTTACCGTTAACAAAGGCTCGTCACAAGCAACAACTTTAACTTGCGATATTGCGGGAACATTAACTACCCCAACTAATGATTGGTTAACATTGCAAAATGGAACTTTTAAATATATGCGTACCGATCCGAGTACCGATTTTACTATTTCTACAACTAGTATATTTACCATTCCTTCTACTGTAGCTTTGTATATCGATTATCCTAATAATGCATCGAACAAAAATATTGTGATTGCAAATGCTGCTTCAGATAATAATGATTTATTTTTAAATGGGAAGTTAACTATTATTGAGGGAAATGTAATTATTGGAAATTCAGGAAACAACAATAATAACGATATTGAATATTCTGGTGGTGGCGATTCCGAAATAGATATTCAAAACGGTAATTTAATAGTAAATGGTCAAATTAGAAGAAATCCTGCTACTACAAGTGGAATACTAATTTATAATCAAACAGGAGGAAGCCTTTCTATTAATGGTAGAAATACTCTTACTACTAATGCTAAGTTAGAGATACTTAATACCGGTAGTGAGTTTAATATGTCGGGTGGTACTATAAATATAATACGTGGTGGAGGAGGTAATACTTATGGCGATTTATATTTACGCCCCGAAAATTCTTCTGTTACCGGAGGTGAAATACTATTTTCTCAAAGTACAAATACATCTGTAGAAAATTATATTCTCGATGCTAATGTGCCATTAAATAATCTTACAATAAATGGAACAAACTCACAAAATGCTACTGTAAAGTTGCTTATTAGTCCTTTAGTCCTTAATGGAAATCTTACATTATCTAATATTAATAGTATTTTCGATGCAAATATCGATTTCGACATAAATCTTACTATTAAAGGGAATCTCGATAATAACGGAATTTATAAACATTATAATAACTTAACTACTTTTAGTGGAGGGCTTCAGACTATTCTTGGAACCTCAGTTACCGATTTTTATAATTTACTTGTTAATCCGGTTACTTCGCTTACCCTAAGTAATAGTATTGATATTTATAATAATTTAGATTTGAGTTCAGGGCAATTAAGATGTGACTCATATACTGTAAATTTAGAGGGCGATTTTACTAATAATACTGCTTATACCGAAACAAGTGTAGGGGTAATATTAAATGGTACATCACAACAGTTAATTTCAGGAACCGGTACATTTGGACGATTAGAACTTGATAATATTAGTGGTGCTCGTATAGAAAATGCCATTACATTAAATAAGAATCTTGCATTAACAAATGGTATTTTCGACATAAATAAATATTTGCTGACTTTAGGTGTAAATAGTAATATAGAAGGCTCTGGTTTTGGCTCTTCAAAAATGATTACCTCCGATGGTGTTTTTAGTGATGTTGGTATTAGTAAGGTGTTTAGTTCTACAGGAACTTTTACTTATCCTATGGGTACTTCGGGGAAATATACTCCGGCAATACTTACTATTACTGCTATTGGAAATACCGGTTCGGTACGTATTAATAATATAAATAAAAATCACCCGGGAGTATTGGATGCTAATAATGTGCTCGATTATTTTTGGGAGGTAGAAAGTGTTGGAATAACAGGGGTTAATGCTAAGTTAGAACTTAATTATTTAGACGAAGATGTTCAAGTAACAGGCATAAATACAGAGGCTGATTATATTGCTGCCGGTTTGTTTATTCCCGGAACAAGTTGGACTAAATCCGCCCAAGGCTCTACAACCGATAATGTTGACGAAACAAACAATGTAATTGTATTTGATTACTCCGGAGTAAGTTCGTTCAGTGGTGAATATACTGCCGGTATAGATGAGGCTTTACCAGATATGGTTCCTGAATATACTAGTATTAATAATGGTGTTTGGTCTAATAAGGATAATTGGCATCAAACCAATGGTGATGACTATACATTATCTGGTGGTCCTAACGGATTTATTGTTATTGTCGATTCCGATGATGAAATTACTATGGATAACAATAATGCTTCGAGTTATAGAATTACTATAAACGGAAAATTAAAACTTGTATCTCCATATTTTGGACATAATTTTGGAACAGTATCCGGTAATGGTACACTTTATCTCGAAAAAGGAACATTCCCTGCAGGTAGATTTACCAATTTCTTAGATTGTGCGGGTAATGCGACATTAGAATATGGAGGAACAACAGATTATACTTTAGTAGCCGATTTATATAACGAAATTCCTAACTTGATTTTTTCTGGTACCGGAACACGTACCTTGCCAAATAAAGATTTAACAATATGTAATTTATTAGAAATAGATGGTCCAACACTCGACAATAGTGTAAATAATAAAAAATTAACTATTAAAGGAGATATGGATTTATTATCCGGATCTTTTAACTCAGGTTCGGGTTCTGGAGCTACTGTTAGCTTCGAAGGAACTTCTGCTCAGATATTAAATGGTTTTTCAGGAGCAAATACCTTGAATAATCTCGAAATAAATAATACTTCCGGACTTACTTTGACAGGAAGTACAGACATTAAAGGAAACTTATTGCTTACCGATGGTAATATTAAAACAACATCTGTAAATATCTTAACAATAACAAATACATCTATTAATTGTGTTACACCGGCTGGAGGTAGTTCTTCGTCGTATGTTGATGGTCCGCTGGTTAAAAAAATTAATCAAAGCGACGATTTCTTATTTCCTATTGGCAAAGATACAGAACTAGGTAATAAGTTAACTTTATCAAATACTCATGCTGGAACATTAGACTGGACTGCAGAATATTTTAATCCTAATACAACAGCAACAAGTATGAATAGTCCGTTAACATATGTAAATGGTGATGAATATTGGACTGTATCTGCTGTTGCCGGGAGCGAGGCTATTATTGAAATAGCTTGGGACGCTCAAAGCGATTTAACACCATTAATGACAGCGAATGGTTTATCCGATATGAGGGTGGCAGAATATAATAGCGGAAGTAGCGAATGGGAAGAACATTCTTCTACAGCTGCCGGAAGTTCCGTTTCTACTAATGGTATTGTTACTATTGCTGCATCAGGATCAAGCGATTATTCTACGGCATGTATTAATGCAGTTAAACCTAGAGCAAAATTGTCGCCCACAGGTCCGGTTTGTGGAAATGCAGGAATACCTGTTACATTTACTTATTCCGAAGCAATACCATTCGATTATACATTAGATTATACTATCGATGGTGTGCCGCAAACACAAATTAATATTACATCTGCTGATGTGCCATATACATTGCTAACACCTAGCGCCGGAACATATAAACTTACTGTATTTACATATAATAGTGGTGCCGATAATGGAGTTGTTGACCCTACCGAAGTTGAAGTTTACGATATTCCTACTACTGCAACAGCAGGAGATAATCAGTCATTATGTGGTGCTACTAGTGCAACATTAGATGGTAATTCTCCGACAATAGGAGCAGGATTATGGACTGTTGAGAGTGGAACAGGTGGTTCATTCGACGATCCTACAGTAAATAATACCACTTTTTATGGAACTAATGGTTCAGCCTATACTTTGCGTTGGACTATTACTAATGGTGATTGTGAATCTTATGATGAGGTTGATATTGATTTCCCATTAAATGCTGCTCAGCCCGATGATTTTACAACGAGCTCAGCTAGTGTTTGCGAAGGTGATATTGATGTTATATACACAGTGCCTAATGACCCAACTGTTAATTATTCTTGGAACTATACAGGAAGTGGCGCTACTATTAACGGAACACTGAATTCTGTTACTATTGATTATGCTATTGGTGCTACAAGTGGAAATGTTCAAGTTACTGCTACAAACTCATGTAATACCAGTATTGCTAGAAGTATCTCGGTTACCGTTAATGCAGTGCCAACAGCAAACGACCAAACGCCTGCTAATATGTGTTCCGAAGTAACAGGAGAAAATGCTCAGGTAAACGGAATAGATTTAACCTCTCTAGAAAATGCTATAACAGGTGGTTCCGGAGATGCTGTTGCATGGTACGAAGACCTTGCATTGACTACTCCTGTCGGAACTCCCACAAATGTTACAATTAATGTTACAATTACAGGAGGAGCTACATCTGCAACTAAAGATTTTTATGCCGAAGTAGATAATGGAAATTGTACAAAAATTGCTAAAGTAACATATACAATATTTAGATTACCTGAAACAGGCTCACAATATCATATATCTAACGATTTTGCTAATTAAGATAATAATTATTAAGACCTGTCAGAGTGCCTAGCACCTGACAGAGTCTTTTTTTGATTCGTAATTATATTCGTCAGATGTCTCGACTTTACTGCGTTACGCTCGACATGACAATAACTTCCTTGTCATTTCGATTTTATGGAGAATTTAATATTAAAAGTCCCTGTCATTTCGATTTTATGGAGAAATCTGTCATAAAAGTCCTTGTCATTTCGACCTTGCGGAGAAATCTGTATATTAGAATTACGAATTAGTCATTAGAGCGGTAGCGGGGTTGCCCAATTGCCGATAATATTGCTAATACAAGTATGGTTAAAACCTTATTGGTTGAGCCTGTCTTTAACTAAAGAAATTTATTTATAAAACTATGAGGATGTCTTGAAAGGGCATCCTTTTTTTATTATAATTATTTATGATAATGTTGATTTTTAAATAGACAGATTTTTTATCGAACTAAGAATTTTAGGTAACAAAGCAAATTTTTATCAAAAAAATATTGAGGTTTAAGTAAGAAATGATGTTTGCAGTCAAAATAGTAGACATATACTTAACATTTGTTTATTTTTACTGTATCAATAATAAGAAGAAAATTTATAGATATGAAAAAGATATTAATAGTTTTTATTTTAGGGTTTATAAATTTTGGATTATTTGCGCAAACCGGTCCGGGTGGAGTTGGTAATTCTGATGGAACAAGTAGCCAACCAAAAAATATTTTATGGCTCGATGCAAATTATTTAGGATTGAATAATGATGATCCTGTATCTGAGTGGACAGACCGTTCCGGTAATAATAATAATGCAGAACAAACAACAACTTTGCGACAGCCACTGTTTAAGACTAGTGCAGTAAACGGATTTCCAATTATTTATTTTGAGAATGATCCGGGTGCCGGGGATGAAGAAGATTTCTTATCTTACGATGGGAACATATTAGTAAATACCGATTTAACAGTGTTTTTTGTTGGTGCTCGACGTAATGATGGAGAAAATTTTATTTTAGCCGGAACAACAGAATCATCAAATCAAAATATGCATTTTGGTTGGAGAAATGCTACCGAAAATACTTGTAATCATTGGGGTAACGATATTTACTCAACTCTTTCGGGTGATGGAAGTGGATATGTTGGCGATGGTACTCCAAACGATAATTATGGTATTTTCATGAATCGTTTAGCCTCTGCAGAAGCTAATCCGCAAAGAAGGGCTTTTCAAGATGGTACTCAAATAGGCTCAGTTGATAATGCAACACAACTTTCTGCTTATGGTGGGTCGGGTATTGCTCGTTGGAGAGCAACAGCAAAGTATTACGATGTTAATGTTGCTGAAGTTATTTATTATACCGATCCTCTAAATTCAGCTCAAAGAATAATTGTCGAGAATTATCTTGCAGCGAAATATAGTATTTCTATTGCAAATACATATTATGGAGGAGCGGCTTCAGGTTTTTATTACGATGTTGCCGGTATTGGCGAAGAAACTGATGGTACACAATCACGTTCTGCATCTGCAGGATTATATATTTATGAAAATACATCGAGCTTAACAACAGGCGAATATGTAATGTTCGGACACGAAAATGTTGATAATAGTTCAGCTACAAAAAATACCGGAACTGTTGTTACCAATGCAGGTGCTCAAGCTGCTTGGAACAGAGAATGGTATATTGATGCAACTAAGGTTGATGGTATTGATGCAAAATTAGTATTCGATTTTAAAGAAGCATTAACAGATGGTGAATATCCTCAGAATGTAGCTAATTATGTTTTGCTTTACAGAGCCACAAATGGGGCTACTGATTATACTATTGTTGGTGGATTAACTAGTGGATTAGCAGATGCCGATCAGGTGTATTTCGATGTTGATAATGCTAATTTGGCTGACGGTTATTATACTATTGGGACAACTGATGATACAAATAGCCCGATTGAAGGTGCTCCCGGGAATACATGGTATACACTTGTGTCAGGAGATTGGGAAGAACCAGATATTTGGACCTTAGACCCATCGGGTGCTTTGCCAAATAATCCGGGAGGATATACTCCTACAACTTCTCCATCATCAGCTGCCGATAAAGTTGTTATTCTTTCGGGAAGAACAGTTACAATATCTGCCGGAAATGATAATAAAATTCATTCTGGTCTTGAAGTACAAGGTCGTTTAAATTTATCAACTACAACAGGTCATAATTTTGGGCAAATTAGTGGTAGTGGAAGAATATTGCTTCATGCCGATAACTTCCCGGCAGGTGATGCAACAGAATTTATTACTGCCGGAAAAGATGAAGGAACCGTTGTTTACCAAGGTGAAAGTTATACTTTATCAGCCGATAGAGAATACTATAATATGGAAATTATTCTAGATAATGCAGCTAATACTGTTACTTTAATGGCTAATTATACAATAAACGGAAACCTTATTGTAGAAAAAGGAATATTGAAGATTAATGATGATGCAGCAACTGATATACGTACAATTATTGTTAAAAAAGATGTAACTGTAGATGCTGAAGGACAAATAATTACAGGACAGGGAAATACAATTGGAACATATTCTATTTCGGGAACAATGCCTGTTGGTGATAATTATTTTAAAATATTTCACCAGTTTGAGATATACGGTAATTTTTCTAATAATGGAGCGGTAAGATTTACCAACCAAACCGACCCTATATATAACCAGTTTACAAATACAGGGGCGGTAACAGTTTGGTTTAAAGGAGCTGCTAGTAAGGATGTTACTTTATATGGAACAACCGATTTCTATAATTTAATAGTCGATAAGGGAACTGATAAAACTTTTATTCTGAAAATTTATTCTAATAATGCTAATAACTTTAATTTATATGGACCGAATAATGTAGGGAGATATACTTCTGCTCCATATTCATCTGCCGACCCTTGCGTTCGAAAAGCATTATGGATATATAATGGAACATTAAAATTAACAGGATATATTAATATCCCAACTTTATCGGAAGGAAATCAGGTTTCAGGAAATGGCGATTATGCCATTGGAACGGATGCTTGTTTATGGATAGCCGACCCTGATATTAATGTATATTCAACTGCCAGCGATAATTCTACATCGGGGAATACACAAGTTGCCGACGGTTCGGGTAGCAGTGTTACTACAGGTAGTTCTAATCAGGCAATGACTCTTTATGGGAAGTTTCGTATTAGCGATGGTGTTTTCGGAACAAGAAATAGTGCAGGGTTTATATTTTGGACTGCTGCTAACGCCCAGGTATATATCAATGGGGGTAATGTTAATGTGGCACAAATGCGTAGTGCCGGCGGAGGAAGTGGTATAGCATCATATATTCAAACCGGTGGTACAGTTTTAGTTCGTGGTAACGAAACAGAAGACGGTGAATATACAGGTAACTATCCTTTATTTGGACTCGAATCTGAAGATGCAGTATTTAGTATGTCGGGGGGTGAAATTATTTTACGCGACGAAGATGGAGATCCCGATCCGGAATGGTATATTCCTTGTTCCGAAGGTAACTATAATGTAACAGGTGGAAAAGTTACTATTAACGTAAGAGATACAAGAAATTTCCAACTATTTTCAACTGCAAATTTCTGGGATTTAGATATTATTAATAATACAGGAAGTGGGAATATGACTGTTCAGTTAGATACCAATTTAACTGTTTCGCACGATCTTACAATAAATCCATATGCCGAATTGGATGTTGAAGATACTACAGTTACAGGATTATACCATGATGTTTACATTGGAAGGAATTTCTCAATTCTCGAAGACGGTACAACTAAAAATATAGGGATTTATAATTACCAACAAAATACTACAACTTTTAACGGAACAGAAGATGGCGAATTATATATTGGATGGAATCATAATGACGGTCATGAACAATACTTTTGGAATTTAACAGTAAATAAAACTGCAGGAAAACAAATAACGGTTAAAGGTGATACTAATAAAGATCCTGATAATGTTACATCGGAGTATTTCAATCGTTTAGTGCATGTTGTAAATGATGTAAATATTATAAGTGGGATACTTAATCAAGGGAGACAGTCTATCCGACTTTTCGAAGGTGTAACCGTTAATAAAAATGGGCAGCTTGGTACATATGAAGTTGGTGTAACTCCACTTACAGCTTATATCATGTTTAGAGATGGCGATTTAACTATAAATTCTGATGATGATGTGGTGTTTGGAAATATTAAATTCAATTCAACAGGAACGGTTACGTTTACAAGCGATGTTTATATAAAAAGAATAGGCTATTATCAAGGACTATATAATATAGCTACCTATAAATTAAAGGTAGATTATTTACATAGTAATGCTACTACAAAGAATTATGCTTTTGATGTAAATAATGCTAAAATGATTTATAGTGATGCAAACGCATCTGATGGAGGTATAGAGCTTTATATTCCGGCAAACTCATTAGATTCAATTTTTGGTATACCTCTAGGCACAACAGCTGATGGTGTTACTAGGTCTACACCAGCTGAAATAAGGATAGATACTGATACAGATGATGGTTACATACAAATACGCCCTGTTGATGGGGAGTTAAAAACTACAAATTTATCAGGAGGTAATTTATTAAGCTATTATTGGCGTGTAGGACATTCAGATTTTACTACACTGCCTACTGTTCGCTTACGATTTAGGTATAATAATCATGATGATGATGTTCCTGATGAAGCTAGCTTTACCCAAGGAAAAGTTTTAGACGAAAACCCATATACACGCTCCACCCCAAATGGTTGGCTTAATACAGGAAACAATACTATTGGATTTGATCCTATTGTCCTTGAAAATGCGAACTATACAGCAGGTGTTTCAGGAAGATTTACGGGGTCTGTACCTATATTTCATTCTAATGCTCATACCTCTGGTGGTAGTCGTGGAAGGTGGACTACAGCTGCTGATTGGGTGGAAAATCAAGTTCCAACAGAAGGAAGTGTGGTAATTATTAGTGCCAATGATATTATTGATGTAAGAAGTACTGAACCTAGTACAAGTATCCCTGCTGAAGTAAATTTGACAAATGCAAACTCTAGGGTTCAATTTTATGCAAATTCAGCAACTTATGACCTAGGAATTGTAAAAGGGACAGGTTGGATTTCATTTAATATGGTATACGATCCAATTGTAAATGGTGATTTTGGTGATTTTGCTTCTCACAACGATTCTAAATATTTATTTTTCACAACATCAGCAGGAAGTTCATATACCTTGAATAATATTCCACAACCAGCTCCATCAGTATATTTAGAATCGGGCAATTATACTATTAATCAAAATAATTTAGTAATTAATTATGATTTAAGATCGGCTTGGCAAAGTCGTAACACAATCATCGCTAATGATGTTTTAATTAAAAGAAATCTCATAATTTCAGATTATGATTTAGGTAGTTTTCAGTTCCCTGCATCTGGGAGTGCTGTAACTCTTACTGTTGAGGGAAATGTTACTGTTGCTGATTCTATAATTGTTAATAATCCTGGCGTTGCCAGTACTTTAGAGCATAAGTTTATTGTAGGTGGAGATATTACAATAACAGAAGATAATATATACTTATTTAGTGCTTCTGATCGAACAGCAGTTATACTTGAACTCTCAGGTAAAACAAGTAATAGTTATTCAAATACTGCAGGGACTGTACCCGATTTATATCGCATTATCATGAATAAAGGTACAAATCAGGATAGCTCTTTTACATTTAGCAATGATTTTAATTTAAGTGGTGCAACTTCAGGAACTGGTGTTTCAAAAGCTCTTGAACTTCAAAACGGAACATTAATACTTGACGATACCGATATTGATATTAACCTTACAACCGGAGATGAAGACTTTGATATTCCATCTTCTGCATGTTTACAAGTTACACAAGGAACGGTAAACGTATATGGTGATAATACCGGAATAAATTTGGATGGGAAATTATTAATTGATGGAGGTACTGTGGATATGATTAATGGAGCCGGAAATGGCAATAATTATATTGAGTATTCGGCATCAGGCAATGCAGAAATAGAAATTTCATCAGGTAACCTTTGGGTAGGTTCTCAAATTAGAAGAAGTACTGTAACTGAAGAAGGAATTTTATCTTTTACTCAATCTGGCGGAGATGTTCAGTTTGGGGTTAATGGTGCAGGTGCCGACGATAGAGCAATATTTGAAATATTAAATACCGGAAGTTCGTTTACACATTCAGCAGGTAATTTTTATCTTGTTAATGATCACCGAAATAATCCATCCATTGCATCATTTTATTTTAATCCTGAAACTGTTAACCTGACTACAGGAACATCAATTCAGTTTGGAAATGCAAGTACAACTGCAGGTGATGCAGACTTATCTTTATATGCCGGTAAGGATCTAATGAATATTGGAGTTAATTCTACAAATTCGCCAAGCTTAACACTTAATATTGTGCCACTAACTTTAATCGAAGATTTAACAATTAATGCAAACTCAGAATTTGATGCTAATGGATTAGATTTAAACATAAAAGGAGATTTTACAAATAATGGTACTTTTACGGCTAATAATAATACAACATATTTTAACGGAACTGCTACACAAAATATTAATGGCATAACTACTACCTTTTATAATTTATCAAAACCAAATTCAAATCAGTTAGATGTAAACACCGATATTATAATCGAAAATGATGCTTTGTTCGATGCCGGTATCCTTGCCGATAATAGTAACGAAATTTATGTTCAGGGCGATATAAATATCGACTTAACACATAATTACGGGGGAAGTGGCGATGGAATTACCTTAAATGGAGCAAGTAAGCAATATGCTACCGGTAACGGAACACTTGGAAAATTAACAATAAATAACGGAAACAGTATAAATATGCCTATAGGTAATTCTTATACTATTACCAATGAACTGAAATTAACAAATGGAGTGTTTGATATTGGTAAAAATTTATTGAAACTTGAAGTAGGAGCTGATGTTGTTGCGGGAAATCCTTTTTCTGAGACAAATATGATATCAACAAATATGTCGTTTACCGATAATGGTGTAAAGAAAGTATTTACTAGTGGTGCTTCAAATTTTATATTTCCTATGGGTTCTGAAAATAAATATACCCCGGTATCGTTTACAATAACAGCAAATGCTAATAGTACAGGAGCAATTACAGTTAAAGCAGCAAACGAACGTCATCCAAGTATTCAGGAAGATGCCGAAGCTCCGGATCCCGAAATTGTTGATATTGATAATGTTTTACAATATCACTGGGTATTAAAATCTGATGGTATCTCAGGCTTTACTGCTACAGCAAAAATGAAATATTACGAAGGAGATGTTGAAGTTACTGCTCCATATACTATCGACGATTATATTCCGGCTCGTTTATTAAACGATGGTACAGGTATGTGGAATAAGTATAATACAAGCGATGTAGATAAAATAAATCACGAACTCGATTTTTCATTCTCAAATAAAGACGATTCGGGTATTAGTGGCGATTATACCGCCGGAGTTGATGGTTCTACTTTTAATGGCGCTATTCCTGATCAGGTTCCTTTCTATGAAACAAACCAAAATGGAGAATGGACCGATGGTTCTATTTGGACTCCAAATGTTACCGGTGGTCCTAGAGGTGCAATGGTGCGAGTTAATACAGGACATACGGTTACTGTCCCAAACAACTTTATTTCTTCTTATACAACAGAAATTAATGGAACACTTAAAGTTGACAGTACTTTTGGTCATCGACTTGGAAATGTTAACGGAACAGGAACTCTTTATTCTAAACGTGAAAGCTTGCCGGCAGGATATTATGATGATTTCTGCTTGCCGGGAACAGGAACTTTCGAGTTTGGGGGTACAGGCAGCTACGATATATTAGCATCGTTTACTACTATTAATAATTTAAAAATTAGTGGAACAAACGAAAAACGTTTCCCTAATAGCGATTTAATTATTAGTGGTAACCTTATTATAGATGGCGATGATGCCAATCTTATTTTAAATAACGATCATGATAAAACAATTACTGTTGGAGGTAATATAACGAAAAACCTTGGAGTATTTGATGCAGGTTTCGGAGTAAATGCTAAGGTGTTTATGAATGGTTCGTCTGCTCAGTCTATTACAGGTAATTTTACCGGAACAAGTGCTTTTTATCATTATGAGTTAGATAATACAAATGGTTTAACATTAAATGGACCTGTTGAAATTGATGCCGATCTTACTTTTTCAAATGGTATTATTAATTCAACGGCAGCAAATTTATTATCTATAAATAATACTGCAGAGAATGCTATTGTCGGACAAGCATCATCACGATATGTCGATGGGCCTATGCGTAAACAGATATTAAATAACGGAAGTTTTACTTTTCCTGTTGGTAATGACTCACGATATGGACAAGTTGAAGTTATTAGCACGGCAACTACCGGAGCACAGTATTGGGAAACCGAATATTTTAATACAAATCCGAATCCTACATATGATATTACGAGTGTAGTTGCGCCTATACAAACAGTAAGTAATAACGAATATTGGAGAGTTAAAGGACCTGCCGGAGACCAATCTCATGTAAAAATTCGTTGGGATTCTCAAAGTCAGTTGCCTGCCGCTACCGATCCTCGCTCATTACTTCATATTGTTGAATGGGATGGTTCTGCATGGACATCTGTTGGCCAAGATATTACCGATAATGGTATTAATGATGGAAGAATTCAAACAGATAGTAAAGTAAATCTCGACGAGCATGTATTTACTATTGGCTCGGAAGATAATACTCCATTGTCAACAGCAGGATTTATATCTAATGATACAACAATATGTGCCGGTGGTACTGCTTCGTTAATAATAGAATGTTCGGGTAATGCGTATTGGGATGTTGATATTCATAGAGATGGAGGCTTTGTTGAAACAATACAAATTAATGCTAGTCCATATACATATAATGTTACAGTTGCCGGAGTATATTCAATTAATGCAGTTAGAGGCGATAATGGAACAATAGATGGAAATACTTTCGGAAACGATATTACTGTTGCAGTAAATCCTATCCCAACGGCTTATAATGTTACCGATGGTGGAGCTTATTGTGCCGGAGGATCGGGAGTTGCAGTCGGATTAGATAATTCTGATACAGGAGTAACTTATACATTATATGTAGATGGTTCTCTTTCAGGTAGTACTGCAGCAGGGAGTACCGGGAATTCAATTAATTTCGGAAACCAAACAGTAGCAGGAAATTATACTGTCGAAGCTCAAGATGCAACAGGAAATTGTACGCAAACTATGACAGGAAGTGTTGATGTTACAATTAATCCATTACCTACAGCTAATATTACAGTTGCAATTGATACAATATGTAATGGAGATTTTCCAGTAATTAATATTAATTTTACAACTGCTGCAACCGATTGGGATCTTGTAATTGATGATAGTACTAATCCGGTTGAAAACATAAATATATTAGCTGCTGAGAATCCTTATGATTATACTCCGGTTAATAATCCTGAGTGGGTTGATGATGGTTCACCTGATACTGATTATGTATATTCAATTCAAATTACAGATAGTAATGGATGCGTTAATACTTATAATAGCCCAACAATTACAGTATTTAAAGTTCCTGAAACAGGCTCACAGTATCATATAAAGAACGATTTTGCTAATTAAGATAATAATTATTAAGACTCTGTCAGAGTGCCTAGCACCTGACAGAGTCTTTTTTGATTCGTAATTATATTCGTCAGATGTCTCGACTTTACTGCGTTACGCTCGACATGACAATAGCTTCTGTCATTTCGATTTTATGGAGAAATCTGTCATAAAAGTCCTTGTCATTTCGACCTTGCGGAGAAATCTGTATATTAGAATTACGAATTATTCATTAGCGTATTATTGGTATTTATTTTAATAGTCAGATGTCTCGGCTATCGCTCGACATGACAGTGCAAAACAGACTAAAGGGATACTTCCCACATCTTAAATCTTTGAAGTTTCTTACCCGCACCCTTTTATTCCCTGAAGGGAACTTACCCACATATCATATTTAACCACTAAG
>Ga0190306_1000258_pt1 | contig 19513 bp, 21 predicted proteins | sample 48700734_MG_FD_161657 | JGI IMG/M metagenome (GOLD analysis project Ga0190306, IMG submission 161657) | Hydrothermal vent sediment bacterial communities from Southern Trench, Guaymas Basin, Mexico - 4870-07-3-4_MG | ecosystem: Environmental > Aquatic > Marine > Hydrothermal vents > Sediment ... | reverse complement strand
TAATAGAGTACGATAAGATAATAAAAGAGCACACGATATCTATATTGAGGAATGGAGAGTCTGTGCAGATGGTATTTTCACATATTCGCACTATTGACCGATTTGCACACCGGGGCTGGGATTTGCATCTCGCAGCTACTGTTACGGAGCGGAATGTCAATGAGATAGTAGATGCAGTAGCGGCAAGAGAAGGGCTATTACTCATCTGCGGTGACCACCAGGCGCATCTGAGGAACAGGGGTAGCAGAGGAGATAGAGAAAGCAGAGGAGTGGGGAAGGTACCATTGATTGTAGCCGCGCCTCATGATATTAAGCCTGTTTCAACTTTAAATAAGAAGTAAAAAAGCTGAAGAGGTTGTGAGGTGAGCGAAGAAGAATGCATGTACTGAACATGTCAGTAGATTGGCACAGATAAGATAAGAGGATATAAAAGTTCAGAAAACAAGTCAACCGTGATGAATAAATAAAAAATAAAAAAATGCGTGGTGCCCGCCCACGCACATATCCTGTTTAAATTTTACCTGAGCCCAACGGTTGCACATCCATATCTCTTACCGCGTTGCTTGCCACTACCATCTCGCAGCGGCACATAATCGTCGTCTTGCCCATTTGGTATGCCGTCTCCATCATCGTCCCGACCGTTTATACCGATGTTGTCGCATACACCATCACCATCTGCATCAACAAAATACCTGCCACAACCACCGCATATAGGTCCAGGTCCGCCGATACCGCGATTATCACATACACCATCGTTGTCGGCATCCACGTATCGTACATGGGCTCCCTGACCGTATCGAGCAGCAGCAACTCCGATAGAAGTCGTTACCAGTGCAACGATTAATATTACAGCAATCATTTTTATTTTCATCCTGTCGCTTCACCTCCTAATTTTATTTATCTCCTATATCCTGGTTATAGATACAAAATAAACCGTTATAAGCTTTTCTTTTTGCCCAGATTACACCCAAATCTCACCCAAATTATTTCCTACTTATATACAGCAATATCAACAACGCTACAAATTCAAACAAATCTGGTAATATCCAGAACCAGCCCAGGGCATATATACGACGCCAGCCGCACGTATAATGAAAAATCGGATTCGATGTGACTGTTTGCATAATCAGAAGAATAATAAAGGCAATCAACCCCAATGCGAATTTCGATTTTATCTGCTCATAACTTTTTGCATAGATGAAGAGCAAACATAACAGTAGTATAAGGTTTCCAAACGTTACCAACGCCTTGACATTGACGAGTAACATGTCCTGCATAACCACTGGTGGCATCTTTATCACCTTCTACTTTCCTTCATATCTCTTTCGCTTTTAAATTTATTCCACATTTTATCCAAATATTCCTCGAAGACTTCATACTCTTTTTCCATGTCCGATGATAGGAAATACACAGTGCCATATCTATCACCCGTAGACGTAATTACCTTGTTATCCTGAAGAACCTTGAGATGATGCCTTACTGTTTTATAATCCAATCCAAATAACTCTGTTAACTGATTGGCGTTGTATGGTCTCTCCTTTAATGCCCTGATTATACGTGCACGATTCACACCGCCTTTAGTGCCAACAATCAGCCACCAGATTACACGTCTCATGGACTCTCAATAATCTTTTAAGGAAAAGAGGCTTCCGTGATAATAAATTTTAATCTCTTTCCTTTTATTTGGGCGTGCCTCAATTTTGTAGAAAAGTATTAAGCCCTGCGAGGAACGAGGAAGTCACGGATCACGGATCAGGTATGTTATTGCGCCATGTACAGCAAATACGCTAAACAAGATTGCGACTGGTGTTTCTGATACAACAGTAATGTAATCGCATTTGCAACCACCGCATTCAGCTCAGGAATCCCCATTATCGTGGTTCCTGCAATGCATGAGACGATCTACCGGAGTCTAATTTGAAGAGCACAGGAAGCACGATTTGATTGATGCAGTGTCAGTGTCGAGAGCGATGAAGCACCTGTATGTGGTCTCTAAAGACTAAATAGCAATAGCCTTTGCCCATTCGATCACGTTCTGTATTATCTTCAACCCGGTAGGGAACGTCAGGATAGATTCTGGATGGAATTGCACACCCTCTATCGGCAGGCGCCTGTGGCGAACGCCCATGACTATATCACCATCGGTAGTGGCAGTAGTGGCTGTGACCTCCAGACTCGCCGGTATGACCTTACCGATTAGAGAGTGATACCTGCCACCCATAAACGGGTTTGGTATACCTCTGTATATCGTCTTACCGTCATGCCGAATCGGGGATTGCTTACCATGGCAGGGATAAGCTAAAAGACCCAGTTCACCACCAAAGAATTCTATTAGCGCTTGATGACCCAGACAGATACCAAATATGGGGTAACTCCTGTGGTATCGTTCAATCACCCTGAGCAGATTGCCCGCATTAGCCGGTATTGAAGGACCAGGTGATAGCACAATCAAGTCCGGGTCTATATCCTCTATTATGTCCACATCCAGTCGGTTTCGATATACAATCACCTCACAATTGAATCTCCGGAAATAATCCACGAGATTGAATGTGAAGGAATCATAATTATCAACCATGAATATTCTGAGCGCCTTCTTCGTCTTCGTCTCCATCTCCATCTTCAATCCCTCCTGTATCTTCTATGATCTTGAAGAATGCTTTGCCCTTATTCATCGTCTCTCTCCACTCGTTCTCGGGCTGTGAATCATACAGTATCGTGGCACCAACACGGATCTCCGCAATGCCGTCCCTTATATATGCGGTCCTGATAATGATACCAAAATCAAGATTACCGGAGAAGGTGATGTAGCCGACGTTACCGCCATAATAACCCCTTCTTGTGTGCTCAAATCGCTCAATCAGGTTCATTGCCGCTATTTTTGGCGCACCGGTAAGCGTACCTGCATTTAATGACACGATGAAAGCATCAAAGGGCTCGAATTTGGCAGTATCCAGCATACCCTCTACATGCGCCACCGTATGCATCACAGCCGAGTATTTCTCCACGAACCGATAGTCCCGAACTTCCACGCCCGGCTTACAGACCCTTGCAATGTCATTCCGTGCTAAATCAATCAGCATATCGAGTTCAGATTTCTCTTTCAGGGAATTCAAGAGCTGCATCATCTTCTCATAGTCCTCTATCGGATTCTCACCCCTCTCAATAGTACCAGAAATAGGTCTCGTCTGAACCAGCCCGTGCTCCACACGGAGGAACATCTCAGGCGAGGCACCCACAAGGCACTCATCACCGAAATTGACGTAAAATAAATACGGTGAGGGGTTTATCGTGCGGAATTTGCGGTATATCTCAATTGGCGCTTTGCTGACCTTAAAATATCGCGAATGCGAGAGCACAATCTCGAATATCTCACCCTTCCGCATCTCCTCCTTCGCTCTCTCTACCATCTCCTCATACTCACGCCTCGTGAGCGGCTTACCTCTCCTGATACTTACTCTTTTACTTTTACTTCTACTACTTCTACTCCTGCTCCTCTGTTCTCTTTCCGCTTCCGCCGATCGCAACACGAAATATTCATCAGCCGGGACATCAAAATCATGGAAATCGTATAACATTATCTCTGCATGCTCCTTGAGATGGTTGAAATAAACGATGAAGTCAGGCATGAAGAGATTGAAGTCCGGTATCCCCACATCATCATGAAGGTCTGCTATATCCTCGAAAAGTCGGACGAAGTCGTAAGAGAAGACGCCATAGAGCCCTAAAAAACGGTCTTCAGATGCGAAGAAATCGAGAAAAGTCCTTATAACGTATGAAATATTCCGCTGCTTGAATCTCCTATCCTCCTCTACCAATCGGTTCTCACGCTCGACATAGCCCGTGATGGAGTCCTCATGCACTTTCAAATCGCTTGCGTAACTGAAATGTGAATCATCAAACAGTCTTAATATATTCTTACCCCGGTTATTAAGTGCTCTAATCTCAAATCTTTCATCTTTACCCTTCAGTTGTAGTGGCGGGTCAATCAGAATAAGACTCAATCGCCCATATATCGGCGCTACCTCCGCAGACTCCAACACGATTCCCCGGTTCTCTACCCTATCAAAGAAAGACTCAAACGAGCTGTAGGGGATATCTTTCGTTATCCGCCTGAATCGCTCACCACCTTTGCAGGTGATATATTCCTCATCTATCATTGCTGTACAATAATAATGCATATTGTACATATAAATACATGAATGTTCTATTCTTAATTCTTCTACACACCTTTTACACTACATAGCTCTAAGATTTAATTGAATACCGGATAAAGTCTAAAGTAAAAGATGTAGATGTGAACGCTTATCAAGGTTGAAAGAGAGAAAATGAAATCGAGGCGGAGAAAGAATTTTCTTATAATGGGTGCCGGCGTTTTAGGGAGTGGCGTTGGAGGGCTACTTGCGTCCGCAGGGTATGATGTAACACTTGTTGGTAGGGAGCGAATAATGAAACCCATTCGCGAAAAAGGTCTTCGAATTACCGGCATATTAGGTGAGCGTATTCTCCGCTTAAAAGCAGTATCAAGTGTAAAGCAAGTGCAAAGTCAGCCTGAGCCTGATATCATTTTACTTACGACAAAGGCTTACGACACGGAGGAGGCGGTTAAAGCGGTAATGGAATTAATGAAAGAGGACTCTGTGGTTTTAAGCCTGCAGAATGGTATAGGGAATGTAGAAACGATCGCCGAGCTTGTCGGTAAGGAAAGAACTCTCGGAGGGATGATTATTACGGGCTTTGAATGGGTAAGAGATGCAGAAGTCTCTGTTACGGTTTCCGGTGATAAAACAAAGATAGGGGAGTTGAATGGAAAAATAACGCCCCGTTTACTCGAAATTGCTGATGCCTTTAGCACTGCGGGCTTGCCTACGGAGGCAGTTTCGGATATACAATCGCATATTTGGGCTAAAGCCCTTTTTAATGCCTCTTTGAACCCTCTTAGCGCTATTTTTAGGGTGCCTTATGGTGAACTTGCCAACCCTTATGCATTTGCAATCATCAGGGAAATTGTAAAAGAGGCTTTTGCAGTTGCGAAAGCGGAACATGTAAAGCTCCTCTGGGGGTCTTATGAAGAATATCTGGAATATCTTGGGAAAGTACAGCTGCCAAGAACGGCAAAACATCGTTCTTCGATGCTAAAGGACATAGAAAATGGGAAAAGGACGGAAATAGACTATATTAATGGGATTTTTGTGCGCTTAGGGGAAAAACATAATATACCCACGCCTGTGAATGAAACCTTAGTGAGGCAATTGAAATTTTTGTCAGTCCAAGTCCAAAATAGACATTAAAGTCTTGCTCAGGGCTGTTTTCGCAAGAGATTTTTCACAGAACGCGTTTCAAATCGGTTATACTCCTCACTATGTATGTAGGTTCAGGCTCAGGCTTAAGCTCAGATTCAGGTTCATTTCCACTTTTCCCATCGTTACTGATGAGTATCGAATCTATACCTGCACGCTTCGCAGCCAGTACCCCTACCGGGCTATCATCCACCAGTATCGCATCTCTTCTCGGGATGTCCAGCTCTGCCAGCACCTTATTTATGTAAAATGGACTTGGCTTTCTGTCGCTCAGACTCTTCAAGTCGCTCCTTCTTCCATACCATATCCTGAAATAGGGTCTCAACCCGAAGTACTCAAGAGCGAAGTCCACACATGCCTGCTGCGAATCGCTCACCACTGCAAGCTGGTATTTTCGGCTGAGATATTTTATCACAGACTCAGAACCTTTACAGAGGTTTATCTCTCCTCGCTTTATCGCTTTTATCTTCGCTTCTATCACATCGCGCTCCCTCATTGCCCAGAAGTCCTCGCAGTCCAGGTTGAATCTATCACAGAATTGCCTTACTCCTTTTTCACCATCAGAGTGGAGGGGCATCAAGAAATAGGTATCTATCTCTTCTATACTGAGTTGCAGCCCATAACTGCTCAGTGTCCTCTTGAATGCTTCATACGCCCACTCATGCTCTATCTTGCCAGTGCCGCGGGAGTCCAGGAAGGTACCATCCATATCGAGTATGACAAGCTGGTGCCTGGTCATAGCCTTAGCCTCTCAACTCAACTGCTTCGGCTTCAGCTCCTCTTCTGTGCCCATTTCACACGTCTACTCTTCCTGCCCAGCTTTATCATATTCCGCTCGCATTTGGAACTGCAGAAGTATAATACAGTACCGTCACGTCTCACGAACATCTTACCTCTACCCGGTTCTATCGGTAGATTACAGAACGAACATCTCCTCTCCATTATCTTATCATCACCCCATCTTCACGTTCATCGTTTTGACAACTTCCTCACTTCCCGGTTCGTCTCCAGAAGCACGATGATATCCCCCACTTTTACCGGTCCTCTACAATTCCTCGTTATTATCCGCCCTTTATTGGTGCCCTCCAGTACCCTGCATTTTATCTGCGTGGATTCACCATGCATCCCGGTCCTGCCAACTATCTCTATTACCTCCGCAGGGGTACCCTTCTCGTCACTCATGCTTGCTTTATCTTCTCCAATTCTTCTGTTATCTCATTAACCATTTCCTCCGCTTTTCCGGGGTCAACGATGGCAGCAGAGGCACAACCCTTCTTTATTCCACAGGCAGCCCCTAAATTGCGCTGGCTCTTTACATAGGAGTAGGGTATACCCTTCTCTTCACATAACGGTGGAAGGTGCATCACTATCTCCTCTGGATTGACGTCCTCAGCAATGAGCACCAACTTCGCCATCCCCCTCTCTACTATCTTCGTCGTCTCATTTGTCCCTTTCTTTATACTGCCGGTACTACGCGCTATCTCCAGAGCTTCCAACGACTTGCTTTGCAGTTCTTCTGGCACTTCAAACTTGACATATAGCCTTTTTCCCTCTTCGCTCATCTTTCATCCCCCTACATTTACATTTACATTCAATTACATTTTACAATGTCATTTGCGTTTTTACTTTTATATTTGCTAATGCCTTAAGTTTATAATCTTCCAGTAATACAGGCAGCACACACGACTCCGGTACACTCAGTGATATCTCCTTTGTACGCCCATATCTGCCCTTACTCACAATCACCGCGTTTATCAAACCCAGAATATCCAGTTCAGAGACGAGGTCAGTGACCCTGCGCTGTGTCAGCGGTTCCATACCGAGGAAACTGCAGGAACGCCGATACATGTTGTAGACTTCACCACTGGAGAACCGTTTCTTATTCCTCTCCCTGCTCAGTAACAGTATACTGTTCAATACGATCTTCGACTGGAGTGGCAGTGTCTTCACCACTTCCACGATCCTGTTTGCTTCTATCCGCTCACTCGCCTGCCTCACATGCTCTTCCGTCACCTTTGGACTCTTCGTTCGCTCGGCAATCTCACCGGACACACGAAGCAGGTCAAGTGCTCGTCTCGCATCACCATGCTCCTGAGCAGCGAATGCAGCACATAGCGGTATTACGGAATCTTCGAGTACAGACTCGTTGAATGCTATCTCTGCGCGCTCACTTAATATGTCCTGTAGCTGCTCGGCATTGTAAGGCGGGAATATTATCTCCTCTTCGCCGAGAGAGGACCTCACACGCTGGTCCAGAAGATCAGTGAAGGTCAGGTCATTTGAGATCCCTATCATACTCACTTTCGCATTGTTCAGCTCGCTGTTTATCCTGGAGAGGTTGTATAATGCACCGTCACCCTTGCCCGCTAACTTGTCCACCTCGTCCAGTATCACTATCACGCACCGGTTCTCTGTATCAACTCCGGCTTTAAACTCTGAATAGACCATATCCGTGGGCCAGCCTATCATGGGCACACGCTTATTAAATATCCGCGCGAGATACGCAAATACTCTGTATTGTGTGTCAAATACCTCACCATTGATGTAAATCAGTGAACACTTGCTTCCCATCTTCCGCCCCATATCCTCCAGCTCCTTACTCACATACTTCACCGTTGCCGTCTTACCGGTCCCGGTCTTACCATAGATCAATATATTGGAAGGCGTCTCACCCTTCAACGCCGCGGATAGGATGTCCGCGAGATTATTTATCTGCTCTTTCCTGTGGGGCAGATTCTCAGGTATGTAAGTGGGACGAAGGACTTCCTTGTTTGCAAATATTCTGCCTCTCTTTATCAGGTCCTCGAACAGATTGTCCATCTCTACTCCTAAAAGGTGCACCGATGTTAAAATAGGTGATGTATCTTCAGTTAGTAATTTTTACATATAAAAGTAATAGGTACTTAAGGTACTACTCACCACTACACCTGATTCGATAGTATGTGTATGATTGCTGTTCCACCAGTACCGCCTATATTATGCGTCAGTCCGAGTTGGGCATTGGGCACCTGTCTCTTCCCTGCTTCTCCTCTTAACTGCGTCACAATCTCCGTTACCTGCCTTATACCGGTCGCGCCAAGTGGGTGTCCACATGCTTTTAAGCCACCTGACGGGTTTATCGCTATCTTCCCCCCTATCTCTGTCTCACCTTCCCATGTAGCTACGCCACCTTTACCCTTCTCAAAGAACCCTAAATCCTCTATGGCTATTATCTCTGCAATCGTGTATGAGTCATGAACCTCAGCGAGCGATATCTGAGAAGGTTCGATAGAAGCCCTCTTATATGCCTCACGCGCCGCAAACACCGTTGCATCCATCGTTGTTATATCTCTACGGTCGTGAAGCGCTATGGTATCGCTCGCCTGCGTGGATGCCTTCACATAGACCGGCGAATCTGTATATTTTCTCGCATGCTCTGCCGGGCACAGGACGACCGCAGAAGCGCCATCCGCTATGCTCGAACAATCCAGCATGTGAAGTGGTTCTGCAATAACCGGAGAAGCAAGTACTGCATCTATTGGTATTCCCCTTCGATACTGCGCCATAGGGTTGTGGATGGCATTGGAATGATTCTTCACCGCCACCTTCGCCATCTGCTCCACCGTAGTATTATAACGCTCCATGTGTGCTCTTGCCATCTGTGCGAATAGAGATGGTAGAGTGGCGCCGCAAATTGCCTCCCATTCGCGGTCTACGGAGGAAACGAGCAGGTCGTTTGCTACATCCTCGCCAACGTCCGTCATCTTCTCCACACCCGCCGCTATCACGAGGTCATACCAGCCAGAAGCGACCGCAAGGATGGCTAAATGCAGTGCAAGTCCACCAGAAGCGCACGCTGCCTCTACCCGCGTCGCCGGGATGTGCAGACCTGCCAGACCAGCGTAATCGGCGATCAGCGCACCTATATGCTCCTGCTCCACAAACCTCCCTGCCGACATATTACCTCCATATAGCGCTTCTATCTCATCGCCACTTATGCCTGCATCCTCTATCGCTTTCACGCCCGCCTCTACTGCTATATCACGAAAAGACCTATCCCAGAGTTCACCAAATTTCGTGTTTCCTATGCCTATTATCGCTACTTCTCTCATTTTTTACAACCTTATTTTACCCTGGTGTTTCACATAGCGTGCATAATCAAGATATTTACAGCCGGATAGGAAATCCTCTACCCGCAGAGCCTTATCCCTCACTTCGTCAATGCCATCGGTAACAGTAAGAGCAAAGGAATCAGAACCTGCACCCGAGCCAAAAGAGGTTATCAGGATTCGTTGTCCGGGCAATGCGATATCAAGAACCGCAGAGAGCCCTATCAGCGATGATGCCGAGTACGTGTTCCCGATATGTGTCACGATAAGACCGGGCTTTAACTGCTTTGTGTTAAACCCGAGACTTTTAGCCGCTTTCAACGGGAACTTACCATTTGGTTGATGAAAGACAGCGTAGTCGAAGTCAGCAGGCTGAAGCCCTGTCTTATCCATCAGTTCTTTTGTAGCTGAGATGATATGTCTGAAATACGCAGGTTCACCTGTGAACCGCCCGCCATGAGATGGATACTTCTGGAGGTCACGACGCCAGAAATCAGGTGTATCAGAAGTGAAGGAGGTAAAACCCTCTATCTCGGCTATTACGCCATCATCACCAATGACAAAAGCCGCACTACCCGCTCCCGCAGTATATTCCAGGGCATCTCCTGGACTGGACTGCGATACATCTGCCCCTATTGCAAGCCCGTATCTTATCTTCTTCAGTGCAACCAGCCCTATACAGGTCTGTATAGCTGCTGTTCCCGCCTTGCATGCGAATTCAAAGTCCGCAGCGGTGATAGAGTTCGATGCACCTATTGCGGCACCTACAATCGTTGCTGTTGGCTTTACTGCATAAGGATGACTCTCAGAACCCACATAAATAGCACCTATATCCCTGGGGTCGAGACCTGCACGCAGGATAGCAGCCCGTGAAGCCTCCACTGCCATAGTTGCTGTATCCTCATCCATGTCCGGCACAGACTTCTGCTCCACCATCAGTCCGGATTTTATAATATCGGGGTTCTCTCCCCATTGCTTCGCTATCTCCTCCACCCTTATTCTATAAGATGGCACATACACACCGTACGAGACTATCCCTGTCATTCTCCCACATCCACATAAACAAGTTTAAAAGAAAGCATATAAATATTGTGTCAGCACATGGAACACATGGAAGATGGTTCTTAAAGAGCGAATAGAGGAATATTTGAAGCACAGTTTGGGTGTACCCCTACGGTTATTAAGCGTAAAAGAGTTGGGGTTGGAGTCGGAACAGGAAGAGGAGATAAAAGGATTTGGGTATGGAAAACCTTACTTCGTCACTTTTGAGACCGCGGAAGGCGAGAGGAAAGAAGTTGTCATATCGTCGCTGAAAGGTGATGGTTTCGGGCATGAGTATCCCTCAGACCGCGCACAGATATTGATATGGCAGTACAGGGCTTTTAATTCGCTACCGGGGCATGTAAAAGCGCTCGATGTTGGCTATTTCACGAATGACGGGCGGTTGGTCTCCACACGTGACGCTGTGGAATATTTCATTGTGTGCGAGAAGGTGGAGGGTGAGGAGTACGTGCACGACCTGGAGCGATTGAGAGATGGTGCAAGGCTGCGTGAAGAAGACGAGGCGCGGGCATCAGCTCTGGCTTCTTATCTCGCGTATATCCACTCACACAGGCGAGGAGATGCAAAGCTGTATATCAGGCGAATAAGAGAGCTGTTAGGGCATAGTGAGTGCATATTCGGTCTCACAGACAGTTATCCATCGGAGAGTGAGTTTATAACGCAGGCGGAACTGAAGGAGATAGAGGAGCTCTGCATTGGGTGGCGCTGGAAGCTTAAGAGCAAAACGAATCGGCTTTGCATGGTACATGGCGATTTCCATCCCTGGAATGTTATATTCCATACTCATACTGGAACGGATTTCACATTATTGGACAGGAGCAGGGGTGAATGGGGCGAAGCCGCGGATGATATTACCGCAATGACGATAAATTATCTCTTCTTCGGGCTACTGAAGACCGATGGAGCAGTGATTGATGCCGATTTCAAGCGTTTGTATGAGCTATTCTTCGATGTATATCTGGCAAAGACGAACGATTACGAGCTATTGGAGGTGCTACAGCCGTTTTATGCATTCAGAGGGCTTGTGGTCGCTTCTCCTATATGGTATCCAAATATCTCAATGGCTACAAGAAAGAAGTTATTCAACTTCATAAAGAACGTGCTTCAGACCGAGGAGTTTAATTACAGAGATTTAGATGGATACCTGGATTAAAGCACTTTCCGCATTAAAATCGCTGCCTCTCCATCCTTATAATAAAAGGGAACGAACCCTATCTCAGTGAATCCCATACTTTTATATAACCGCTGTGCTATCCAGTTACTCACCCGGACCTCAAGCCGCACGAACCCTATCTTATGCTTACGCAGCAGATTGAAAGCAGTTTTTAGTAATGCACGTCCCACACCCTTACCTCGAAAACGGGAATCCACCGCGATTGCAAATACCCGTCCTTCTTCTTCCGGCGTTAATATCAATACTTCAAACCCTATAACCCTGCCATTTCGCTCCGCTACGATGAAACCCTCTGGCCATTCCCGGTATAACTCGAGATACAGGTCCGCATCACCTTCCAGGAATGCCTCCTCCTCTATCTCCATCACTCGCCTTATGTCCGCCATCTCAAAGTTCCTTATTCTTATCTCAAGCCCCTTCGTCGTGCTTATAACCATAGGTTTCATTCTGTCTCTATCTCTATCTCCATCTTCTTCGCATCTCTCAACTCCTCTCTCCTCGTATATTCGGTCACAAGCTCCGCTATTCGCTGCAACAAATCCTCGCTCACTTCGTTATTACCCCGCCGTGCATGTGCTCGCCATCTCTCTATCACTTCCTTCTCTCGCTGTAAGTCTGTAACAGGCATCTTCATTCGCATCTTCTCAGCCCGTGCCTGCCTTGCGTATTTCATTCGCTTTATGAGCAGCTCGGCAATGGCATCGTCTATCTCATCTATCTTCCTCCTTATCTCCTGTAATCGCTCTACTCGATGTGGCATTTTTATTAATTTATAAGATTAAGGGTAAAATAAGAAAAGAGCGTGAAGATGTCTCTGCCTGATAACGATAGTGAAGCAGAAACTAAGCCCCCGAATAGTATGGCGGGTAAGGCTATGATAGAGTGGGGTAGTAGCAGTAATGAAGGAGGAGGTAGAGGTGAGTATGAGAACGCCAGAGCGAGATATGGATATAGATGTAAGCAAGCAGAGCATACGCATACTCAATCGTACCTCTTCCTTCTTCCGCGAATACTCCGATGTGTTTAAACAGGCACCTCTATCACTCGTATTCTGCACGCTAACGGGTCTTCTTGCGGGACTTGGACTGAGTTTCATGCGTGATATACTGCAATTGTTACCTGAACTCATGATTCTCATTCCACCTGCGATTGATATGCGTGGCAATGTTTACAGTGCGCTTGTATCCAGATTGGGCACATCCATGCACCTCGGGCTATTCTCAAAGAGTATGAGAAGGGGCAGTGTCTTATATCAAAACGCATATTCATCGCTTTTGCTTACACTTGCACTCTCTGTTATCCTCGGTGTTCTGGCGAGATTGGTCGCGTTCGCCTTTGGTATGTCGCGGATTTCCATCTTTGGGTTTGTATTCATATCTGTGATTGGGGGTTTGATATCCGGGTTTGTGCTGCTTGGTATTGCTATTCTCGTTTCCATTATTGGTTATCACAGGAACTGGGACCTGGATAATGTATCGTCACCGATAATAACCTCCGCTGGCGATATGGTCACCATTCCCTCATTAATGCTGGCGACTCTGCTCCTTTTAAAGCTCGATTCTACGCCTGTGTACTTCAACACGTCATCGCTATTATTCATGGCACTGGCGGTTGTTGGTACGATAAAGGGCTTAAAGTCGAGTGATACAGTTGTGAGACGGATAATCAAGGAGAGTATTCCTATGCTTATCATCTGTGGAATTCTTGGTATCTTCGCTGGGCTGGTTCTGGACAGGAGACTGGAGGGTATAATTGCCATTCCCGCGATACTGGTGATGATTCCACCTTTCCTGGGTGCGAGTAATGCCCTGGGCGGTATATTGAGTGCACGACTTTCTTCTATGCTTCATATTGGTACCCTGAATCCTAAGTTATATCCGCCTAAATCGGTAGTGATGAATTTCACTGTTATATATCTCTTATCGGTATTCATATTCGCTCTGGTTGGTATAATATCAGGAGTGATAGGGGGAAAAAACGGGTTATTGGCATTGAGACTGCTCTCCATCTCTATGCTGGGAGGGATTCTCTGCTCAACGTTCCTTAACTTCGCATCTTATTACATCGCTATACTATCGTTTAAATTCGGACTGGACCCTGATAATGATACAATACCACTGATAACGAGTTTGACAGATGTGGTCGGTGTGTTATGTCTCATATTCGCGATGTCTTTGATTTTATAAACTAAACTATCGTTTTATAGACTTCCAGTGTCCGTGTAGCAATCTTATCCCATGAGTACCCCTGCTCCACTATCCTTCTCGACTCCTTACCCATCTTCTCCAGGTCTGAATGTAACATCTCCTCTATTGCCCCTCCTATCTCCTTCACTGTGGTACCACAGAGAATGCCATTCCCATGCACGTAATACTTGTTATCACCTACATCAGTGGCAATTACCGGTAATCCGGAAGCCATCGCTTCAAGCAGTGCAATCGGCTGTGCCTCGAGCTTGGAGGGCAGTAGAAATATATCCAGACTCCGATAGAACGAAGCAGCATCATCAACATAGCCCAGAACCTTTATACGCTCGTCTTCCAGTCTCTTTATACGGTCATATAGTGGTCCCGTACCTGCGATCTTCAAATAGACCGGTTCGGACATCACTGTTTTAACTGCCTTTATCATATTTATTATGTTCTTCTCCGGCGATAATCGTCCCAGATAGCCGATATATATGCCCCTCTTACGCTTCCTGCCCTCAATCTCGCTATCACGCGGACGGAAATGATTTATATCCACGCCATTTGGTATAACCACCGTCTCTGTCTCGATGCAATACCGCTGAATGTCCGCTGCTATCTCCGAACTTACGGATATGAACTTCTTTGAACGCCCCTCGTATAAAGATGCAAGTGTTGCAATGAGCGCTTTTGCAAATTCACCCTCAAAATTGTTACCTGCCGGGATATGGAATGTATTGATGATATTACACTCGGAGCATATAGAAGAGAAAGGCAGCAGGAATTCTGAGAATGTAGCGGCGTGATGTATGTGCAGGATATCACAATCCTCCACTTCCTTCTTTATCTTACCCAGTGAGAAGTCAAATCCGTAAGAGATACCGCCTGAGGGATTACCAAGCATGAAGGAGCCGAGAGCATACTGGTTTATCAGCTTCACTTCAATGCCCATCTGCATAAACTCCCTCGTTAGTGCTTCTACATGCGTTCTTATACCGCCGTTTACACTTCTATAATAAAACGCTACCTTCATCTCTCACCTTATGTTCTCCATTTACCATATAGCGTATATAAAAAATTTTCTATTAGTACGCCTAATAGCGCTGTTGCACAATGGTTTTGCCTCGTATAAAAATTGCAATCTTGACCCGGAAGACACGCTTTTTTAGTATTCCTGCTATTTAGTCTGGAAAACATTAGGTGCTGTTATAGGTTATCGCACCGCCCGAATGGTCTATTTGCGCAGTGCAATATTTTATTTACCCAGCAATTTAGACAGAAGCGTCTTTCGCGTATCAGTATCACAGTATTTTGAATATACACAATTTTCACATGGTGCATTCCTGCCTTTATCAGGGAAGGCGCCCTGCTTTATCCGTCTCACCTGCTTCAATATCTGCAATGCCTCTGCACGGTCACTTCTTCTTATCTGCGTCACCCGAAATTCCGCTTCCCTTATGTATTCCACAAACCCTCTCTTCACTATGCTCCCGAACTCATCCTCAATCAGCATTGCATACGCTGCCAGTTGTACACGGTCACTTCGCCACACACCGTATCCCGGTGATTTACCCGTCTTTATCATGCACGGTATCACCTCTTCATCTGCTATTATCAACTTGTCCACACTACCACTCAGGTTCAGCTTTTCTGAATACATCATTCGTTCACGCTCATATCCATGCACACGCTCCAGTTCCGTCAGCTCATTCTCAAGCCTCAGCTTCTTCAGCCACTCATCACTCATACCCTGAATAAAATCACGCTTCACCGCCTCTATCAAATCCAGCTCCAGCACCAACCCCAGCCCCTCCAGCTCTTCCCTGTATATCCGTGGTACCGACTCCACTATATCTCCTATTATAGCTGTTATAGCTGCGGTGTCCTCACAGCCAGTGATTTTATGGAGGTTAAATGCAAATTCTTTCAATATGAAACTTTCTATCATGCTCTTTTCTCGCACTGTCACTGTATGTGCTTGTGTTTGTGTTTGTGTATATGACTCATAACCCCGCCCTTGCGCTCTGACTCTGAAATACACCAATCTGGGACATATTACATACTGCATTAACTCGGATACTTTTACTTTTACTCTTACTCTCACTTTCGTCATTTAATATGAGGTGATATTATGTAAGTGTTATGATTGATTATTATATTTTTTATAGAGATGAGAGTGGTTAGAGCAACCTCAACTTCAAACTCGATCGCACTGATTACTGGTATCATTATCACCTTCATATTCATATCGCTCGTCCCGGTTTGTGCATATTCCTCACTGTTGATAACCGAGGTTTATCCAAAAACGATGGTAAAGGGCGAACCGGACGAATACATTGTACTAATAAATAATTGCGCCCATTCGGTGGACATTGCGAACTGGAGCATAACAGATAATGAAGCAAAGTTCACTTTCCCTCATGTCTCTATACCACCCGGCAGAGGGATATACCTCGCGCGGAAGACCGTCGTATATGCCCGCCCTGATGCTGATGTTATCGTTGCCACCTTAAAGCTAAAGCCTGGTACGGCATTTGCATTGCGCGATCGTGGTGATGAGGTCATTCTGCGTGACAATCATGGCAGGGTGGCAGACGTGCTGATATACGGCGATTCTCCATATAAAGGCCCTGGTTGGCGCGGTGAGCCACTGAAGAAGCCGCTGTCGGGAATGGTATTCCACAGAAAAGCTTATGAAGATACCGATACCGCCTCTGACTGGGTTATTCTACCTCCTGGTGCTTCGTATCACCCACCAGAGCTGATTTCCGTCACCAACACGAGTGTTACCACCTTCGTATCACCTGATTGCAGCTTCACAGTCCTGAAGAGCGAATTAGATAATGCTTCCTCTTCCCTATACCTCAATCTCTACGAATTTGACAATAACAAACTTCTGGAGCCTATTTTAGATGCCATACGTAGAGGTGTGCGGGTTTATCTCCTGTTGGAGGGTCGCCCGGTGGGAGGTATGGAAGACGAAGAGCGATATATCGCAGAGCAGATAGCGAGCAATGGTGGCACTGTTCGGTTCGCTCATGACAGGTTCTTAAATCACGCTAAATATGCAATCATAGATGATAAGACACTGATTTTAATGTCAGAGAACTGGAAATACACCGGCGTACCGTATGACAGAACCTATGGCAATCGTGGCTGGGGCATTGTGATAAGGAACAGGGAGATAGCGCATTACTTCATGGATTTATTCCTCGATGACCTTCAGCGTGCAAAAGCTGATACTAATACTGATACTGACGCATCTCTATCCCGGGAGATAGGGATGAAGATGAATAGCAAAAGCCAGATGGAAAAAGAAATACCCGCCAGGGGCTATTACACGCCCCTATTTAAACCGCATACAATGACAACAAACTTCACAGTGATACCCGTTCTGGCGCCCGATTCCGCTTTGAGCTCGGGGACGATACTGGACATGATAAGGAATGCGAAGCGGTATATACACGTAGAGCTATTCTCTGCGGCGATGTACTGGGGAGATGAGCCGAATCCATTCATATCTGCGCTCGTAGAAGCATCAAGGAGGGGCTGTGACGTGAAGATTCTACTGGATTCTAAATATTTAGAGAACGATAACAACAATGATGAAGTGGTATCCGCACTGAACAGGATAGCGCGTTCGTCAAATTTGAGTCTTGAGGCTAAATTAGCTGATCTGGACTCGCTTGGTCTGGCTAAGGTGCACAATAAAGGATTGGTTGTGGATGGCAAGAAGGTGCTTATAACATCATTGAACTGGAATGCACACTCGATTTATAACCGTGAGGCGGGCGTGATAATAGATAACAGTGCTATCGCATCCTTTTATGACAGGGTCTTCCTTTACGATTGGAACGCCTGTTCTTCCACGAATGAGCATGAACAGGCGCGGGAGAGGACACCAGAAATGCAAGTTCTATACATTATACTCACTCTTTGCGCTTCTTTTGTTATCTTCCAGCTCGTAAGATGGTATCAGAGACAGTGGCGGTAATAGTGATGGTAACTATTACCGGGTATCAAGCATCCATCCATGAAACACTTAGGGTTAACGCTTCTTTGCTCATATTTTTTCTTCTTCCATCCATCTTTTAAGATAGCTTTTCAACGTTTGACCGAAATTTTCAGCCGTTTCTAGCGTATCTTTCGCCTCTTCTTCAGTGGCGATAAAGCCTATACCGTAATCCCCTATCAATCTTTTATCATAAGCATCGTTAAGTGCCTTCCCCAAACCTCTATCAAAAATTCCTGCTTTTATAAAGTGTTCTCCGAATAAACTTATCACTCCTTTATGAGAAGAAGCACTCAAGTTCTTGGTAAGAAGTGCTGCTTCTGCCATGAAAGACATCGCATAATAGCATCTTGAAACACAGGAATCGTAATCTCCAATATTAAGGGCTTGTTCTGCTGTTTTTAGAAATTTATCAGCTTTTTCTATGAAATATTCATCTCCTTCATACCTTTATCCCCTCTTTCATCACATTTATTACAAAAGGTTAATTATAATTTTTAAAGAAGGTCTTAGGAAGAACCACAACTGAAATAAGTTCTCCTTTCTCAAGTAATACGTCAAACAAAATGTCACCCAAACTTCTCCTCACATCCGAAGGATTAATTGAATCGTCAATGAGCACAAGTAAATCTATGTCTGAATCTTTTGTCGCTTCGCCTCTCGCATGAGAACCATAAAGAATAACTCCCTAATTTTATCCCCATATCTTTCTATTAAATGATTTTTTACTTGGTTTACCAATTGAGCTATTCTCTTATCCATCCCTTTTCACCACTTTGATTATATCTGATATCTGATATCAAAGTCTTCAATTCTCCAACCGTTAAATCTTTCACTTTCACTTTCATTTCCATCGTTCATTGTTAATACTCCTCTCTACTAATAATAAATTTGACCACAATTATATACCACATGCGAGGAAGCGGATGAAGTTGCTAAGGTATGCCTTGCTTTTGTTCACAACTTTTATTTGACTGCCTATAAAAATGTTGATGCAAATGCAAACAAATATTCAAAACACATACATTGATACTTGTTTCTTTCAGGGCTATCTATGGGGAAAAGAGGATGAAAAAGAGAACGCAAAAGATATTCTTTCAAAGATAGAATCAAATGTTAGGAGGAACCCTGAGATTAACGTCAAGATACCTTTTATCGTTATTGGAGAAATGATAAGTAACCTTATTCGGGAAAACTTTGAGCTAAGAGATAGCGATGAGATTATATACAAGTTTTTTGTGCTACGGAGGGATTTGAAAGCTGATACTATTCCACCCAATAAATGCTGTTATGATATAGCTAAATCATTGACTGCCCAGGATTCTTATTTTGCCGAAAATGCCCCCACTGATGCTTTCATAGTTTCATGTGCTCTTTGTGATCCAGATTCATCACATTTATTGACGGTTGACAGTAGACTACTGGAATCGGAATTACTGAAAAGTATTGAAAAAGAGATGCGAACAGCTAATAAGAGGAATCCCCAATTAAATAACAGAAGAGTTTTGAGTTTAAACGACAATCAGTCCAACTCTTTTTAACTCATCAAACACACGGTGAATCTTTTGAGGACACCTGAAATTGAAATGCAACTCAAACTCATATACGTTATACTCACACTGTGTGTTTCTTTCCTTATCTTCAGGCTCGTAAGATGGTATCAGAGACGGTAGCGGTAATGGTTCAACAGTTCA
>Ga0190306_1000256_pt1 | contig 19520 bp, 10 predicted proteins | sample 48700734_MG_FD_161657 | JGI IMG/M metagenome (GOLD analysis project Ga0190306, IMG submission 161657) | Hydrothermal vent sediment bacterial communities from Southern Trench, Guaymas Basin, Mexico - 4870-07-3-4_MG | ecosystem: Environmental > Aquatic > Marine > Hydrothermal vents > Sediment ... | reverse complement strand
ATTGATAAAAAAGATGATAATAATCAAGCTCAAGGAACTAGAGTAGAGATTATTATTCCGGTTATTATATAACCTAGTTAAAAAAAGGCTAATCATTAATGATTAGCCTTTTTTTGTAGAGAAAACTAATATGCAAGTTATTAACAATTCCTTATTAATATTTATTATTCTAAAAAAGATTACTACTTTTAAATAAATATTTTATTACATGCAAAAAAATTGTTTATTATTTATTTTAATTATTACATTCTTATTATTTCTTAGCCGTGTTTCCAATTGTCAGGAAACAATTTTTAAACATTACGGAATAAAAGAAGGTCTACCGTCTTCTAATACATATCACGTATTTCAAGATTCAAAAGGATATATATGGATTGCTACTAAAAAAGGTGTTAGCAAATTTAGTGGCTACGAATTTAAAAATTTTGATAGTCAAGATGGTTTAGCAGATAATACTATTTTTGAAATATATGAAGATAATAAAGAACGAATTTGGTTTATTCCTATTTCGTGCCAATTAAGTTACTATAAAAACGACTCAATATACAAATATAAATATAACAATGTAATAAAAGATATTGGTAAAAACATTCTACCTGTAAAACGCTCGTTTTATGTTGACAGTATTGATAATGTTTACTTTTCGATTAAAAACAGAGGTCTATTTAAAATAGATGAAAATGGAAATATTATCAATTTAACAAAACAATTTTATCAATTTGATAAAATTAATAATAAAATACTATGCTCGCATAAAGGGAATTTTAAAAGTAACAAATTATTTATTAACTCAAATAATTCGTACACAATAAATCAAAACGATAATCTACAAGGAGATGGAACTTTTGGTGAAATTATAAATAAGAATACATTAATAATTAATACTAAAAATAAAATATATAAGATATCTAAAAACAAAATACAAAAAGAAAAAAAACTAAGTAAACAAATAATATGGCTAAATAAAGATAATTGCAATAATATATGGGTAGGAACCATTGATGGCGTATATAAATTTGACAAGGATTTAAATTACGAAAACTCATATTTAGAAGGGCAATACGTATCGTCTGTTCAAAAAGATAAAGAAGGCAGTTATTGGTTTTCTACATTATTGCATGGAATATATTATATGCCTTCGGATAAAATTCAAATCTTAAATAAAAAACACGGATTAATAGAAAATAAAATCAATTATATTAAGAAAGGTAAAAACGATGAAATTTGGTTAACTTATTCTAATTCATACATTAGTAATATAAAAAATAAAAAGATTAAACATTATAAAATTCCTGATGATAAAAAAATAAGTATTACTTCTATTTTATACGAAAAAAGTACAGACAAACTATTATACTCCACAAATAAAAAATTGATGTGGTTAAAAAATAATAAACTAAATACTTATTCTTTACATAATATAATTAATCAAGATATTTATCCAAAAGATATAGCAAAAACTAAAGATGCAATTTGGGTTGCTACATCATCCGGATTACTCAAGATAAAAGATAATAAAATAATATACAATTCAAAGAAAGAATCTGAACTTAGCAATAGAACACAAACATTATTTTTAGACAAAGATGAATCTTTATTAATAGGAGGATTAAATAATTTATGGCAATATAAAAACAATAAACTAATAAATTTAAGCACTAACAATCCGGACCTAAATACTAGAATTACGGCCATAAAAAGAGTTAATAAAACAACTATTGCTTTAGGAACAAAAGGTGACGGTTTATTACTATATAAAAAAGATACTATTATAAGAATAAGTAAAAAAGATAGATTATTATCGAATTTTATTAATGCAATATACGTAGACGACAGCACAATTTGGGTAGCCACTAATTATGGTTTAAGCAAAATACAATATACTAATTATAACAACTATAAAATACAGAATTTTTCTGATTACAGTGGTTTCTCTGCAAAAGAAGTTAATGATGTATGTGTTGTTAATAATACAGTTTATGCAGCAAGCAATAATGGTCTTATTTATTTCGATAAAACTCGAATAACTCAGAATAATTACCCGCCTCCAATAATTATTAAAAATATTAAAATCCTAAACAAAGCAAAAAAAATACAACCTACATACAAACTATCTTATAAAGAGAATTATATTAATATAGACTACATTGGACTATCGTATAGAAAAGTCGGAAATTTACAATACAAATACCGAATGATTGGTATTGACACAAACTGGATTTATACTACAAAAACAACAGTACAATATACCACTCTACCACATGGGCACTACACTTTTGAAGTAAGTGCAATGAACGAAGATAATATTTGGAGTACAGAACCTGCAAGAATTAATTTTAATATTTCGCCACCAGTATATAAAAGATGGTGGTTTATTATACTAACTATTATTATAGTAACCGGAATATTATATTTAATTTATTACAATCGTATTACTGAGATAAAAAATAAAAATAAATTAAAAAACAATATTAACGAATACAAACAACAGATATTACGTCAACAGATGAACCCTCACTTTATATTTAATACTCTTAATTCTATTCAATATTTTCTGCTCGAAAAAGATACAGACTCTTCGCTTGATTATTTATCGAAATTTGCCAAACTAATGAGGCTCATATTAGAAAACACTCAACATACAGTAATTGCTATTGATGATGAAATAAATGCACTAGAATTATATTTAGAACTAGAATCGTTAAGGTTTGAAGATAATTTTTCGTTTAATATAAATATTGATAACAGGATTAATACTTTAGATTGGAAGATGCCTGCCTTACTATTACAACCCTACGTTGAAAACTCTATAAAACACGGATTTACGAAGATTCTTGACAATAAAAAAGGATTAATTTCTATTGACATGACATTAGTTAACAATCATATTCTATGCTCTGTTGAAGATAATGGTATTGGAAGAAAAAAAGCAAATATTATAAATTTAGAAAAATCTAATACTCACAAATCTTTAGGTTCGAAAATTACTGCCGACAGAGTTTATTTATTAAATTCTTTATATGGAGAAAATATAAATGTAAAATATATTGATAAAAAAGATGATAATAATCAAGCTCAAGGAACTAGAGTAGAGATTATTATTCCGGTTATTATATAATAACCTGAGTTAATAAAAGGCTGAAAAAATCAGCCTTTTAAATTTTATTAATTTATTTAATTTTAACAATTACATCTCCTTTTGAGACTCTGTCGCCATGATTAAAGAATATTTCTTCAACTTCTCCATCGCATTTTGCAATTATTTCGTCGTAAGTATAATTATTCTCTATATAACAAATTCTTTGTCCTTTTTTTATTTTATTTCCTTCTTCAATTTGTTTCTCTTCGATAAAATAATTTAAGTTATAGAATATTCTACCCATATATGGTGAAACAATATCTTTACTTCCAGGCTCAGGTTTACTTTCGGTACTAGGTTTCTTGCTTTTTAATTTTTTCAATTCGTCATCGAAGCGTTTTTTAGCTATACCCGATTTATAATCGCGATATTGTCTGTCGTGCATTGCAAATTCGAATAATTCTTCATCATCTTCACCCAGTTCCCATGAATTTTCTTTCATTTCTTTTCTATACTTATCTAACTCATCGGGATAAGCATCTTGTGGAACACCTTTATAAAATTCTTTTCCTAATTTCTCAGCAATTTCAATAATCTGAGGATCTAATGTTCCGGGCAGCTTACCAGATTTTCCCAGTATCATATCCCAAGCATTATTATCGATAATTGTAAACTTATCTTTCCCATTTATTTCTTGCATAACATTTAGTAATGCGATATTCTTAACATATTGACTAAAAGGAGTAACTAAAGGAGGATTACCTAATTTGGGCCAAATATCAATTACTTCGTCGAAGAGTTTTATTAATAAATCGTCTTCGGTAAGTTCTTTTTTATTTTGTGCCTTAAGTGTCTGGTTTAATCCTTGATGAATACCCTGCAAATCGGCCATCATACTCCCCATCATTCCTCCGGGCAATCCGGAATGCACAAGTAAAGAAGACATATATCGGTTTTTGGGGTTTATAAAATAGCCTAAGAAATCGTCGATAAACTCTTGAGTAAGAGCTCGAGCTTTCATATATGCTTTCATATTTATCTCCGGCACAATAAATCCTGCATCTTTAAGCATTGCTTGAACAGTAATAACATCGGGATGTACCATTCCCCACGACAATGGTTCCATCGCCACATCGATATAATCGGCACCTGCTTTTGCAACTTCCAGAGTTGACGCAACAGAAAAACCCGGTCCTGAATGTCCATGATATTGTATTATAATATGAGGATATTTAGCTTTTATTTTACTTACAAGTTTTCCGAGAGTTACAGGGCGACCGATACCTGCCATATCTTTTAAACAAATTTCATCGGTGCCATACTCAACAGCTTTATCTACAACTCCCATATAATAATCAATAGTATGAATATCGGAGTGAGTAATACTTAAAGTTGCTTGAGAAATCATTCCCGCTTCTTTTGCATATTTTATCGAAAGTTCTAGATTACGATAATCATTCAAGCCACAAAAAGAACGAGCAATATCAACCCCTTGTGCTTTTTTTACTTTGTACATTAATTTACGCACATCGGCAGGTACAGGATACATTCTAATACCATTTAAAGCCCTTTCTAACATATGTGTCTGAATACCAGCTTCATTAAATGGCTTTGTCCATTCACGTACTGCTTTATTTGGATTCTCTCCGTATAATAAATTAACCTGCTCAAAAGCTCCTCCATTTGTCTCGATACGAGAAAAACAACCCATTTCTACAATTACCGGAGCTATTTTTTTTAATTGATCAACTCTAGGAACATATTTTCCGGATGATTGCCACATATCGCGATATACCAAACTAAATTTTATTTCTTTTGCCATACTTCTATATTTTTTTGCACTAATAAAATCTTATTAATAGTCTAATGTTATTTTTTTCAAAGTTATGATAAAAATATTTGTTTATTCAACACTTTATTTGTGTTTAAAAATACATTTCATAAATACATTTATATAGTAGTAGTATTCTAGAACATTCTAACAAAAAAATATTTTATATTATTTAAAAAATAGCTTTAGGTAATTAAAAGTATAAGAATTTCGAAACAAAGAATTTCGTTCTAGAATAAACTAAACTTAGAATATTGTTTTATATCCGAAATATATTTTTGCAGATTTTATTTGAATTGGATTGTCGAATTGCTTTCCCAAAGCATAACCTATGGAAAATATTCCTGCACGCATTTCAATATCTGCACCCAAACCAAAGCCATAAGGATAATCAGAAATATTATTATCGACAGTATGTTTTTTGTAGTATGCTCCATTACAAAATATATAAAAGGAAGAATTCTTTTCGAAGTTATATCTAAGCTCCAAATTATTTAACACATAAAAAGATGCACGAATAACGTCTTCATCGAAACCACGTAAAGATTTTGCTCCTCCGAAACGGAATAATTCATTCTCAAATATCAAATTACTCCCCGAATTACGATCTAAGGATGACATATATCGTAAATCGGCACTTATTCGGAAAACAATATTTCTATAAACAGGAATATAACAGCTTGAATTTAAGCCTGTTTCTATCTGAATTGTATTTTTATTAAATAAACTATCGAGACCTGAAAAATTACTAATTTTCTTTTTCCCAAATGCTCCATACATTTCTAAAGTAATTCCCGAGCTCGGATTTAAAGTATAATCTAAATTAGAATATTTGTATTCTAAACCATATAAAACTGATGATATATCGGCATTACTATTAGTCTGGTTACTAATAACCCCAATATTGTTTATTGTATTTGATGACTTATACTCGAGAAAGATTTTTAAATATTGATTTTGAGAAAAATCAAATCGAACACCAATATCAGATTTTATATTTAAAAAACTTGTATCTTGTTTATATAAAGAGAAGTTTGTTTCGACACCAATTTTTGTGTAAAACAAATATGGATACGAAAAATTCAAATTCAATTTCTGCGTTAATTCGCTTGGTCTTTTCCAATTAAAAATAAGATGCTCACCTCTTCCCCTCATATTCCATATCGAAAAATCTATATCTCCCGAGATACTTAATTTTTTACTTTTATCCGATTCCGGCATAAACCCAATAATGCCATTAAAACTATTTGCTTTTTTATTTTTTAAATATAAAAACAAATCAATAGTACTATCGGAATACTCAATCTCTGAATGTTTAATCTCTTCTAAAAATGGGGAATCGCTAATTTTCTTAGATATTAAATCACTCTTTTTGCAGTTATAAACAGATTCGGGATAGATATCTAAAAAATTATATAAATAAGGTAATTTTATTTTAGCATTACCTTTAAGTAAAATATTTTTCACAAAATATTTTTGATTTTTTTCGACAAACAAATCTGCTTCAATTATTGAATCGTTAAAACTAACATTTTTAAATCCTGCCGATATAAAAGGGTAACCAATAGCTTCGTAGTAATTAATTATATTTTCAAGTTGGTAAGCATATTCATTTAAATTAACTATTTTATTTCTCAATTTTTTTATTGTGGTATTTACCGTGTTAAATTCGCTAATATTAGAGTAATTGTAATTAAAGCTTCCCCATTTATATTGCTTCCCAATATTAATGTTTACACAAATTGTGTCCTTAATCGTAGAAATTGTATCGATGCTTGATGCAAGAAAACCTGATAGAAACAAATTATTTCGAAAATCTGATATTGCTGAAATTACAGCAAGGCTGTCTGAATATTTTTTTTCATATTTTTTAAACTCAAAATTTTCGATATTCTCATTTTCGTTCACGCTGATTTTCAGATATTTTTGAGAAAAAACATTATTCACAAAAAAAAATACAAAAATTAATATGTATATTACTAATCTCAAATTTCTACTTTTTATCTTTTTTAAATATAACATTTAATTGCAAATAATATTGCAAGCAATTTAATATACGAAACAATATATTATTATATATACCATTTTATATGCACTAAAAAAGCCATATCTCTAATTTATTAAGATATGGCTTAAAATATATTTTATTTTTCTTTTAATCGTTATTCATAAAACCTTGCTTGCTTAATACATTTAAAAATGCTTTAGAGAAATGTAAATTATCGGCTTTTTTATATCTATTATCGGTAAATACTTGGGCTAATGTTTCTTTTTCGTTTTCAATAAGTAATTGTTTTGTTTCTTCCAAAGTTTCCTTTTCTGCCCATATTTTATTTATATCATCATTCGAATAATCACTATACTTTTCGTAATGAACAACTCCTTCGAGCGGCAATCTATCGGTTAATTCGGGTATTTCTTTTGGATAACCTACAACAAATGTTGTAATAGGAACAACTCCTTTAGGTAATTCCAGTATATCAATAATTTTATCGGCGTTATATGTTGTTGTTCCAAGATAACATATTCCCATTCCTTTATCTTCTGCAGCTAAAGCTACGTTTTGTGCAACAAGCAAAGTGTCGATAGCCGCATTCATAAACCACAAGAAATTATCGTATCCGGGTTTTGCATTTCTATTTTCACAATATTTATTAAATCTATTCACATCGGCACAAAATGTTAACAATACAGGAGCTTCAGTTACCATAGGCTGATTAAAATGAGAAGGGGCTAACTTATTTTTCATTTCATCGTCTTTAGTAACAATAATTGAATATACCTGCATGTTTCCTGTAGTAGAAGCTCTTATCCCTGCATTTAAAATCTCGTTTAAATCTTTATCGGAAATTTTATCGTTAGTATAATTTCTTATCGATCGGTGTTTTAACATTGTATCTATCATAATAATAAATTTTTAAATTTATGGCAATAATACAAAAAATAATATACAAGATATATGCAGAAAGTCATAATTTAGTTAATGTAACAAACAATTTTTAATTATGTAAAATCTGTTTTAAAATTTTTATCTATTTCTAAGCAATCTTTTAAAAAATAAAGAATTACGTTCAATTTTTACATTCTGTCGTATATTTTTTTTGATAAAAATAGAAAATATCAATATTTTCTAAAGCAAGCAAGTTTCGATGAGAACTTCATCGTTCAGCAGAAGCATTCGTACTTATTTTTTCAAAGTAATTAGCGCACGTTTGTAACATTACAGAAGAATCTGTCATCAAAGTCTCTGTCATTTCGACTTTATGGAGAAATCTGTTAATAAATACTTATTGCTTATAGATTTGCATTTTGTAATTCTATATACAGATACCTCGACTCCGCTCGGTGTAACAGCCAAGTTTTGATTAATATTAGTTTAAGTAAACATAAATTTTCGAATTAAAAACATAGAAATTTTATTTTATTATAATAACATAAGATTTTTATTAAATTTGCAAAATAATTTAGAATCATTATATTTTGGGAAGAATTTTATCGATAGATTACGGAAGAAAAAGAGTTGGAATTGCTGTTACCGATCCGTTAAAAATAATAGCTAATGGGTTAACAACTGTTCCTACTCATACAATTTGGGATTTTCTTAAAAATTATTTCGAAAAAGAAAATGTTGAACGAGTAATAATTGGTTATCCACTACAAATGAATAATCAACCATCGCAATCTATTATATATATTAATCCGTTTATTAAGAAATTTATAAAAACATATCCAGATATGCCAATAGAACAGGTTGATGAGAGATTTTCATCGAAAATGGCACATCAAGCAATGATTGATGGAGGGCTTAAAAAGAAATCGAGACAAAATAAAGCATTAGTAGATGAGATTAGTGCAACAATAATTTTACAATCGTATTTAGAAAAACCAAAATTTTAAATAATAACAAAATGATATATCCAATAGAAATTTATGGTTCGCCGGTATTACGCAGAAAAGCTAAGAATATCGAGAAAGACTATGATAATTTAAATGTATTTATTGAAAACATGTGGGCAACTATGTACTCATCGGATGGTGTTGGTTTAGCTGCTCCACAAATAGGTAAATCTATTCGCTTATTTGTAATAGATGGCTCTCCAATGGAAGATGATGATGAAAATGTAAAAGATTTAAAAAAAGTTTTTATTAATGCAATAATTACAGAACGCACCGGCGAAGAAAAGGCATTTACTGAGGGATGTTTAAGTATCCCCGGAATTAGAGAAGACGTAATACGCCCTTCTAAAATACGAATAGAATATTACGATAAAGATTTTAATTTTCATGATGAATGGTTCGATGGCATTGCTGCCAGAATAATACAACATGAATACGACCATACTGAAGGCATTCTCTTTACCGACAAGATTGCACCTATAAAAAAACGACTTCTTAAAAGAAAACTTAATTCAATAGAAAAAGGAAAGTTTAAAGTTAATTACAGATTTAAACGATATTAAGATGTTTCGAAATTAATACTGAATTAAAAAACCTGCCGATATTTCGTGCAGGTTTTTGTATTATTTTTTCCAAAATACAGGTGTTAATAATACCAAAACAGTAAATAACTCTAATCTGCCAACAAGCATTAAAAATGACAAATACCATTTGCCAAAATCCGGTAAAGAAGAATAATTTTCTACAGGACCAAAATCTCCAATTCCGGGACCAATATTACCCAAAGTAGAAGCTACAGCACCCATTGAACTATCGAGATCGTAACCTAAGGCAGAAATAACTATTGTACTAATTCCAACTAAGAAAATATAAATAACTAAAAATGCCAATACATTAGTTACAATCTGAGAGGGAACACTTTTATTATTAACACGAACAGGAATAATAGCATTTGGATGTATTATTCGTTTTAATTCTTGATAAGAATTTTTTAATAATATTGTTATTCTAATAATCTTTATCCCACCTCCGGTAGAGCCTCCTGAACCACCAAAAAACATTAAGAAAAATATAATTACTGTTAAATATGATGGCCATAATATATAATTGCTTGTTACAAATCCTGTAGTAGTCATTATTGATACTACTTGAAAAATGGATTCTCGAAAGGCTTTTTCGAAATTTATGTTATAATAATGCCATAATCCAACAGAAATAATAAGAGAAAAGAACAAAATAAAACCAACATAAAATCGAAACTCTTCATTCTTAAAAATTTTTCCGAATTTAAGGTGTAAAGCAAAATACGATAAGGTAAAATTTGTTCCGGCAAGAAACATAAAGATTGTTATAATATAATGAATATATGGCGATTGGTAAAACGCAATACTATCTTGTTTTGTAGAATAACCTCCTGTAGCCATTGTTGTAAAAGAATGACAAATAGCATCGAAAAATTCCATTCCTCCATACCAAAGCAATAAAGTTTCGGCAAGAGTATATAATATATAAATATACCATAAACGTTGAGCTGTTTGCTTTATACGTGGATGTAATTTATCAGGAGTAGGTCCGGGAACCTCAGCAACAAATAATTGCATTCCTCCGATTCCGAAAATTGGCAATATTGCTAACGAAAGAACAATGATACCCATACCTCCAAGCCATTGAGTCAGGCTTCTCCAAAACAATATACCATGAGGCAAGGCTTCAATATCTTTCAATATTGATGCTCCGGTAGTAGTAAACCCCGACATTGTTTCGAAAAAAGCATCAGTAAATGATGGTATTGCTCCACTTAAAATAAATGGCAGGGAACCAAATAATGAGAATATTACCCACACCAAACTTACAATAATATAGCCATCTCGTTTACCAATAGTTTTATCGGCGTTTCTCGTCAAAAACCATAATAATCCACCAACAATAAAACAAATAGCTGATGAAACTTTAAATGCCCAAATATCATTTTCTCCATAATATAATGCAACACCAAGAGAAATTAGTAAAAACATCCCTTCGATAAGAATAAGAGATGCCATTATATGAACAATAATTTTCTTATTTAACATATTAGTTAATTAAATAATTTCTCAATCTTTTTCATAGCCGATTGTAAAGCAAAAACAACAACATGATCGTTTGCCAAAATTTTTGTATTACCATCGGCAATAAAACTATCACCATCTCTTATAACGCCACCAACAATAGCATCTTTTGGAAAAGATATATCGCGTAATGCTTTCTTGGTAATTTTCGAATCAGGTTTAGCAATTAATTCTAATAATTCGGCATCGGAGCCGGTAAGACATTTCACAAACGATACCTCAGCGCCCATAGTGTATTTAAATATACGACTTGCAGTAAGCAACTTTTTATTTATAATAGTATCTACACCCATATTTTCTGCAAGATTAATATAATCGATATTTTCAATTTCGCCAATAGTCTTTTTAACACCCATTTTCTTTGCCATTATACACGACAAAGTATTAACTTCTGAATTACCTGTAACTGCAATAAAAATATCCATTTTAGACAAACCCTCTTCCATTAACAGATCTATATTTCTTCCATCGCCATTAATAACTAAGGCATTACTTAATTCGTTGGCTAGCTTAATGCTTTTTTCTTTGTCTATTTCAATAAGTTTAATATTAAATCTATGCTCAAGAGATAGAGCAATTCTTCTTCCAATACGACTTCCTCCAAGTATCATTACATTTTTAATATCCAGTTTCTTTTTTCCTGCATATTTCATAACATCACTAATCCCCGACTTATTTGTTATTACATAAATAAGATCGTTTATTTTAAAGCTATCATAACCACGTGGAATTATTGTTTGTTCGTTACGAGTTATTGCAACAGCTCGATATTTGAACTCTTTATTCTCTTGAGTTATTTTATTAAGCTGCCTATCAATTATTGGCGCTTCTTTTCCTAATTTCATAACAAAAAGAGACAATTTCCCTCCCGAAAAATTAAAAACTTCGGAAATTTCACCCTTATCTAATAAAGAAACGATCTCTCGTGCGGCACTTCGTTCGGGATAAATAAGATTATCGATTCCTAAATTAGTAAAATGAGATCTATTTAAGGGCAAAGTATATTCGTAATTATCGACTCGGGCAATAGTTTTTTTAGCACCAAGTTTTTTCGCTATAATAGATGCTGTAATATTTGTTTCTTCAGAATGTGTTACTGCAATAAACAAATCGGCCTTTTTAACTTTCGCTCTTTGTAATACTTCAAAAGAACTTGCAGACCCAACAATGGTCATAAGATCGAGATTTGCATTAATTCCTTGAAGATTTTCTTCATCAGGATCAATAATTACAATATCGTGAAATTCGTTTGATAGCATTTTAGCTAAATGTGTTCCAACTTCTCCGGCACCCGCAACTATTATTTTCATCTGCATTAAATTTTTAAATAACTAATAATATTTGGCAAAATTATATTTGGCAAAATAAATTAATAATTACTTTATTATACCAATATAGAAACATTTTTTTTAATTTATATTATAAATAAACGCCCCTCGTGTTTTTACATCATAAAACAGAAGTTCATTTTCTTTACAATACTTTTTCCAATAATCTAATTTCCAGTAACTAATAGACGAATCGAATACCAAATTATCAAAATTAAACATTGAGACTAATTCTTCAGGTTTTATTTTAGCTTCATTGCTAATTATTAAAATATCGACATCAATTTTATTTCCCGATTTTCTATTAAAATATTTATTATTGTTTAAAAGCAAAACCTTTTTCCCTCGGAAATAAATAAAATTATTGTAAATATTTATTTCATTATCGATATCAGAATTGCTATTTTTTAAATAGTTATCGTGTAAACTAATATTAGGATTATCGATTTTACAATTTCCCCAATAATTAGAGATATTATATTTAATACTCTTTTGAAATTTCTCGGCATCATCGCACGAAGTAATTAATTTATTCGATTTTCCATAAATAAAATCAATCGCTGTGGTTTTATTTATATTATAGACTACTATCTTACTTTGTTTTATGCATATACTATTATTATATATCTTAAAACATAAAAGTATAATAATTATACATAATGTAAATTTCAGATACCTAACTCGCTTTAAAACAATGTAAAAAGAGAAAGTTATTATTAAAATATAATAAATAATATTCTCTTGTAAAGAAATAAAAATGTTATCGCTTACCGAATATGGCAATTTTTCGATAGTTGCAATTATCAGATTTAATAAAAAAATAATTGTAGAAATTACTTTAGCAATAATTATTGATAAACTATTTATCCACGATACAGATAGTAAGATAACGCTTAAACTAATTATTATAGTAGCTGCCGGAATAATAAATATATTTGTTAACCAGAAATAATTTGGAAACTGATGAAAATAATAAATAGCAATTGGAAAAGTTCCTATTTGTGCTGCAATAGAAACCGACAACAATTCCCATATTTTATTTCCAAAAAAATTATCTACATTAATTAAACTATAGATTCTCGACTGAAAAAACACTATACTTAATACGGCAGTATATGACAATTGAAATCCAACATCCATAATAGCATATGGATTAAAAGTTAATATCAAAAAAGCAGAAACAGCTAATGTATTATAAATATTATTCTGTCGATTTAATAACTTTCCTACACTCAAACATGTAAACATAATAAAAGCTCGCAATACCGAAGACGACATTCCGGTAAGTAAAGTATAAAAAGCTAAACAGCATATTATTATTATTACTTTAATAATCCTACCTGACATATTTCTTTCGAGAAAAAACAGTAGATAATTTAAAATAATATATATTATTCCTACATGTAACCCCGAAACAGCAAGAATATGCATTGCACCCGAATTCGAATAACTTTGCTTAATTCCATCCGACAAATCTCCTTTATAACCCAATGTTAAAGCAGAAAGCACCGCTAACTCGTCGTTACCAATTCCATATTTTTTATATATTGATAGTAAATTCCTTCTAATTTTATTTGCACCTAATAGAATAGGATTCCCAATATTTGTATTTATTACTCTCCATTTTTCTGATTTAATAAACGACTGATATTTAATTCCTTTATACGAAAGATATTTTTTGTAGTTAAACGCATTCGGATTTCCACTAAAAGAAATTTCGTTTATATATGAATTCACAATTAATTGATCGCCAATTTTTATTTTTTTCGAATTACTGTCTTTTTTAAAATACAGTAAAGTTTTAATATTTACTAAACGATAATCAACAGAGTCTTTTATACATATAATCTTTCCAAAAGCTTTAATAGAATTTTCTGTTTCGTCGGGCTCTGAAATCAAATTTATAATACTGGTATATGATTTTGTTTCTATGTTAACAATTCTCGACTTTATTATATTGATGCTTGATATTCCGGAAATAACAAAGAATATAGTTAGTAATAATCCAAACAAATAATTAATTCTATAACTAGCAAATACCCGAAAGCTATAACATACAATTATAATAATAACTATTACACTTAATATTAATATATAAGGAACAGATATATTATAATTAATTCCAACTATAATACCAATAATAAATGGCACCACAAATCGATAAAATGGTGCCTGATGCAGACTTTTAGCAAATCCCATAACACATTCATAATTAGGCCATATTAAAGTTATGAATTTTCTTTATACCAAGCAATTATTAATCGATTAATGTTTGAAATTTGATATAAAAATATTGTTAAACTAGACCTGACTTTGAAAACCGGCTAGGTCTGGAGTATCTTACAAACTTTTGTCATTTCGACCTTATGGAGAAATCTATTAATAAGTACCTTTGTCATTTCGACTTTATGGAGAAATCTGTCATAAAAGTCCCTGCCATTTCGACCTTGTGGAGAAATCTGCTAATAAGTGCTTATGCTTATAAATTTGTGCTTTATTATTCTACTTTACAGATGTCTCGACTATCGCTCGACATGACAAAAAAAAAAGAGCGGGAAACCCGCTCTTTTCATTTTAAAGTATTGTGTTTAAATTATTGAAGTAATATTTTTTTAGTATTTACATTACTACCATCATTAATTCTTAAGTAATAAATTCCTTTAGATAAATTGCTAATATTTATCTCTCCTTTATATTCGTTATTGTAAATTGATGTACTATAAACAACTTGACCCTGAACATTGAATATTTCAATATTCATTTCGTTAGCTTTCTCGTTATTTATTTCGACATTAAATTTACCATTACTAGGATTAGGATAAACTGCTACTTTAATAATAGAATTAAAGTCGTTAATAGCAGTTGCAATAGAATAATTACCGCTTACAGTAACTGTAGAATCGCCATCGCTAGCTTCTATCTTATAGTAAACAGTTGTTCCGGCAGCATTACCGGGTATTGTTCCTTCGTAAGTTGAACCAAAGCCTGTATTTTCGAAAGTAAGACTTGTTGTAACATTGTCTTCGCTTGTACCCCAATAAAGAGCAACTTCGGTAACAGCTACATCGTCGGTAATACTAGCACTAACAGTAACAGCTCCATCAGCAACAGGTACTTCAGGATTTAATGTAACATTAGCAATTACAGGAGGATCGGTAACTACATCTTGTAATAAAACTACATCGTTGGTACCTCTAGGTAATAATACAAAAGCATCATAAGAATACTTAACAACACCTGTAACAGCATAAACAGCTCCTGCAACAGGAGTTTCATAGCTAAACATGTCATCATCAACCGACATAGTATCTACACCATCGGTAACTGTCCAAATGCCATGCTCGGCAGTAGGATTAACACAAGTAACAGAATCGGTAACTACAAGAACACCTTCGTAAGGCTCGCTCATAATCTCGCCAAGACTTATTTTTAATGCAGCAGGTAGTTCAACACCAGTTGCTAAAGCAGTATATGCGTTAACGTAACCTAATTCGGTTAAATTATAGTACTCTTGAACAGTAGCTACAAAAGTAACAGAATCGCCAATTACAGCATTATTTCCTGGAGAATACGCATATACTCCATTCCATGTAGCAGAAGAATCTTGTACATAGAAACCATCATCTTCAATAGCAGTTACAACACCATAAGTTTTAATAAACTCATCTAACAATGGAGAATCTCCACTAGCATCGCTTGTATATTGAATATCGTAAATAGAAGCATCTATAGGCACTTGCTCGCTAACAACAACACTCCATTCTCGAACATTATTACCATCTTGCGAAGTAACAGTAAATTTAACAGTATTTGTGGCACTAAAGTTAACAGTATCGCCTGTTGTAATATCACAAGTTGCACCTTTAGAAAGTTCAAAGTTAGTAATTATTGAATCTAAATCGGTTCCGTAATACACAACAAAATCAACAGTAGCAGCAGCGCTATCTATAACTGCATCTCCATCCTGACTACTTGCTTCAAAAGAAACAATATTTGCATCAGTCTCAGGTGTTGCAGAAACAGTAACATTAACTGTCCATTCGCGAACAACAATACCATCTTCGGCAGTAACAGAATAAGTTACAGGAGCAGAGAAATCTTGAGCTATTCCCGACTCAGGAACTACAGTAGCGCCATCAGAAACAGTAATTGCAGGTTCTAATGAGGTAAGATCAGTATCGTAAATTACTTCGATATCGACAGTTTGATTTTCGTTATCGATTACAGCATCACCTGTTTGTAAGTCTAATACAAAAGTTTCGATATTTGCATCGGTATTAGCCGATACATCTCTGTGCTTACCAATATCGCTTACATAATCTTTTTCATATACTTCCCATTCAGAATTATCGGCATCTGTACCGGCAGAAGCATCCCAATCAACATTACCTTGAGTAACACTTAATTTTCTTAATATAGTATGATCTTTTGTAGCATCAGTTACTCCGGCAACAGCCCATCCGGAACCGGGATCTACTAAATCGTATTTTCCAATAAGGTCGATAATAGTAGTATCTGTTCCTTCTACTTTACATAAAGCACGAACATCGTCGCCACTAAAAACTGCCATATATGAGGTTCCTCCACTATAAGGATTTACAACAGCAGTATCGGTAACAGCAAGTATTTCGGCAGCAGCATCGGCATGTGCAATAACATAAACTTCCTGATTTGGAACAGTTGTACCAGCAGGGAAAGAAAATACTTCGTTCCATGCATTTCCGTTATAATTAATGCGAATAACATAATTTGCTAAATCAACGTCGGCACCTGTACCATTATATATTTCTACAGCTTTATTATCTCCTCCACCTTCGATATATTCAGAAAAAATAAGTCCGGTAGTTGTAGGAGCAACAGGTGCTTCTTTAACAGAAACATTCCATTCTTGTGTAGCTGTTCCATCTTCGGCAGTAACTGTATAAACAACAGGAGTTCCGATAACGAAATCCTGAGCAGCTCCTGAAGCAGGAACAACAGTAGCACCATACGATAATTCTATAGTAGGAACTAAACCTGTAAGTGTAGTACCATTAGCAACTTCGATAGAAACAATGCCATCTACAATTACAGCAGGACTAGTTTGTTCTGCTAACGAGAAACTAACAATTTCTGTTTCTGTATTTGGATCGGCAACAGTAACTGTTACAGTCCAGTCTTGTGTAGTTGTTCCATCTTCGGCAGTAACAGTATATGTAACAGGAACAGTAAAATCTTGCTCTACTCCCGATAAAGGAGAAACAGTAGCATCCTGCGACACTGTAATTGTTGGAGTTAATGCAGAAGCATCTGTTCCATATCCAACAGTAATAGCAACAGTATGAGCATCAGCATCTATAGTAGCGTCTTCAATCTGTTCGGCAAATACGAAACTTAAGATATCGTTTTCGTGAGATGTGATATCGTTTTCATCGCGAGGAAGGAGTTTAAAATTTCCATAAGAGAAATCAACAACACCTGTAACATCGTAATGACCATTTAATTCAGGAGTATAAGCATATCCTTTATCATCTACTCTACAAGAATCGATTCCATCGCTTAATTCCCATTCGCCATATCCTAAATCAGGATTTGTACATTCGAAAGCTACAAGTTTAACAAGCATTCCTTCGTAATCTTCGCTTGCAGCCTCGGCAGCTGTAACAGATGTAGCTTCAGGAGGAGTAGGTACTGTACCATAATTTTCGAAATCTCTTACTTCGATTACAGTTTTATCATAATCTTCTTTAACAAGACCATAAATATCTAAATTCTCTTCAAGAGCAAAAGTTGAATCGCTCTCAATCCATATACCTGAGCGAACAGCAGTACCATCTTGAATAGTATAATCGCCACTAATGTTAGAAGTAATAAATCCGTTAATCTTTACAATAGTACCGGCAAGAGGAGAATCGTTTCCGCCACCTTGTACTTCGGCAATAGTACTTGAAGGTATTTCGTTAATAGTAAAATTACCCGAATTGTTAGTAACACCGGGATCGTCGAGATCGGTAATTACTAAATTATATGTTGTTAAAGTCTCAGCATCGTAAGGTATCTTAAATGTATAAGAACCATCAGTAGCAAGTTGATTTGTAAAAATAGTATCTACATACTCAGTACCAACATAAACATCCATTTTTACATTAGTTACATTTGCTGCATCCCATGTTATTATAATTTCATCGCCGGCAGTTAAAATTTCGCCACCTGCAGGATAAGTAATATCTAAAGATTTTACAGCACTAGGTGTAACTTCTACTAAAGCAACAACAGCCTGTTGGTTAGGACTAGCTTCATCGTCTTCGGCAATAAGATACACATCGTAAGGAGTATCGGTAGTAAGTGCGCTAATTGCAGCCGAATAATCGGTAGTAGCAGCAGCAACAGCAATAGAACCATTATTTACAAGAGTAACAGTACCATAATCTACTCCGGCTTTAACTTCGGCAGGAGTTGGAGCATCGGCACCATCGGGAACAGTAACATAATAAGCTGTTCCTATCTCGTCCATATTTACAGTTAAATCGAAAGCTGTTTCTGTAATATTCGCAGCCTTTGGGTAAGTTGGTGTCCATATTGGGGCATCGGTGTCAGGACCAGCAGCTGGATAATCACAAGTATGTACATTAGGAGTACAATCTGCAATATCAGCAGCAGTTATTGTCCACTCGGATGCAGTCCAAGTTATATTTGCAGTTCCAATTGTTTGGACTCTAACGGCTCTAGAATCCAAATATTCCCATGGTTTACCTGATCCATCTTCATCAATTACACCATAAGCATCAATCAAAGTTCCTGTGGATTGATTTCCACCTGAATATAGAAAATATCCATCATCACCATTACCAGAAATACTTCCACTTTCTACATCTGGAGTAATACTAGTTGCTGCTTGAAAGCCTGTATTAGCAACAATATAAGTTTCCCCAGAAGCAATCGAGCCAGTTAATGCAATATCGGAATAGCTACCACCATTAGATTGTTTTGTTAAATACCAATTTCCAGCACCTAAATCTATAGATGCATCAGTTGCATTATAAATTTCCACAAAACGTGCTGAATAATCATCTCCAGGGTCAGCAACTTCAGAAATTATCAATGCTTGCTGCGCATTCAGCCAACCCACACTAAATAGCATTAGCATACTAAATGTAAGCAAGGATTTTAAAAGTAAATTTTTCTTCATAATAAATAGGTTTAAGTTTAATTAATATTTAGTAAAATTATAATTTTCTTTAGTTTAAAAAGAAAAGGGCTGTTAAGTTAATATTAAATTTTTAGTTTATCAATAAGAA
>Ga0190306_1000252_pt1 | contig 19654 bp, 20 predicted proteins | sample 48700734_MG_FD_161657 | JGI IMG/M metagenome (GOLD analysis project Ga0190306, IMG submission 161657) | Hydrothermal vent sediment bacterial communities from Southern Trench, Guaymas Basin, Mexico - 4870-07-3-4_MG | ecosystem: Environmental > Aquatic > Marine > Hydrothermal vents > Sediment ... | reverse complement strand
AAAATTGGCTTTGGCGAAAAAATTAAAGTTCATCAAGAAGGCAAACTCCATCGGGCATTTTCTGTTTTTATTTTTAATTCTCAAGGAAAACTTCTTCTTCAGCAAAGAGCCAAGAGAAAATATCATTCTCCTCTTTTGTGGAGTAATACTGTTGATGGTCATCCTTTGCCAGGCGAGACATTTCTTCAGGTAGCTAAAAGAAGATTAAAGGAAGAAATGGGTTTTACCTGTCAATTAAAAAAACTAACCTGTTTTTTCTACAAAGCCAAAGTTAATGGTTTAATTGAAAATGAATACGATTGTCTTTTTTGGGGAATTTTTGATGGTAAGCCAAAGCCAAATTTTAGAGAAGTTAAAAATTATAAATGGCTTTCTTTAAAAGAGTTAAAAAGAGAAATTAAAAAAGAGCCAAATAAATATACTATCTGGTTAAGAATTGCTTTAAAGAAAGTAAAATTTCCATTTGAATAAAATATTCTTCCCCACTTTAGCACTTCCATCTATAGGAGAAGAAAGGCTTCTTTTTTCTCCCCCCTTTCCCTTAGGGAAAGGGGGGGATCCCCTTAATCCTCCCCCTTCCCTCTGGGAAGGGGGAGGATGTAGGAGGGGGATGGAAAAATAAAAAGGTACCTCCCCCTCCTACACCTCCCCCGCCGTAATTTTGCCACACGAATAGGGTTGCGAGAGAACTCAGAATTTACTCTTAATAATTAGAACAACCTTGATTTTTTGAAGCAAAATTACGGCGGGGGAGGAAATTAAACAGTAACTTCCCCTCCAGAGGAGGGGGAGGAAATACAATAACTTTCTCCCCCCTTCCCTTTGGGAAGGGGGGAGATTGAGAGGGGGGATGGGAAAGTCCTTTAAATATAAAAATGGCAACCAAAAAAGGTTGCCAGAAAAATTAAAATTAAGGAATCCGAATAATCAATTTTGTTCCTAGCGAGAGAATTTCAGAAATTTCCTCTAAGAGAAAGTAGCTGTCTTCATAAATGACTCCCGGTTTTATCTCTTTAATAACTCGAAGCTTGAATTCAATTGGAGTTTCATCTTTTCTCATCAGAAAAATTCCTTTGAAAGGAACTCTATTCTTTCTCAACCATTTCTCAATTGCTTTTCTTTGCCGCTTAATATCTGGAACCGCTGAAAAGATAAAAATCGTGTAACCCTCTTGAGCAAGATTTCTAATCTCTTTAATTATTTTTTTATTCGGAACTCTTATCCAACCGTAGGCCCAACTGAAAATATAAGAAATAACTCTTTTCAACTTATTATTAGGGTATGTAACTCCGAGACCGCTAAGAGGACAAGTATTCAGCAGCATTTTTCCAAACCGCCTAAACTCACACAGCGTTCCGTCAATATCTACTAAAACCTTCAATTCTTCTCACCTCCTTTTTATTTTTTAATTTTTAAACTCTTCTGTTAAAAGAATTTTCTATTTCTAGACCTCTTAGCTTTTTTAGGAGAAATTTCTTCCTTTTAGATTCTTAGATGGCAATTTTTTGAAAACAATTCCACATTCAGAGCAATAAAGAATTTCAATCTCTTTATATGGATTTTCTGCTTCAATTCCGATAGTCGGCATAGCAGTAGCAAGTTGATAAGAAATTTCTTTCACGATTTCTCCGCCACACACTGGACATTTCCGTCCGGTTTTTATAACTTTTCCCATTTTTTTACACCTCCTTTTTATTTTTTAATTTCAAGTTTCTTCTATTAAATTTCTAATTTTTTTTAAATAAAAATCAAGGGCTGGTTTGATTTAAAAGTAAAAATTAATAAAATTAGATTATGGCAATAAGTTAAAAAGAAGATTTTAGAAAGTTCAAAGGAAGAGGACTTTTGTGAACGACATTTCGAGAATGGGCAAATTTGGTTTTAGAAAATAAAATAAAAATTAATGAAAAAGATAAAAATAAAAAACGTTATTCTAAACGGAAAAAGAAAAGACATTTTAATTGCTGATGGAAAAATCTTAAAGATCTCAAAAAAAATTAAGGAAAAAGCCGAAGAAGAAATTGAAGGCGATAATTTGGCTGCTCTGCCAGTATTTTTTAATATGCATACTCATTTAGCAATGACTCTCTTTCGGGGCATTGGCGATGATTTGCCCTTAAAAAAATGGCTGACCACAAAAATTTGGCCCAGAGAATTACTTTTAACCCCTGAAAAAATCAGAAAAGGCACTGAAATTGGATTAAAAGAACTTAAAAAAAGTGGCTGTCCATTTTTTTGTGATATGTATTGGTGGCCTCAAGAGACAGCAAAACTTGTTATTTCTCATAAAATGGGTGCGATTTTAGGAGTTCCTTTTATTGGAAATGCTCCTTTAATTTTTTCAAAAAAATTTGCTTTAAAAAATTTTTTTGAGCTAAAAAAAGTCATTAAAAATTATCCTTTAATAAAAATTGCTATTGCTCCCCATGCAATTTATACGGTTTCAAAAAATAATTTAGTTTGGGCAAAAGATTTTGCCAGAAAGAATAATTTATATTATCATATTCATTTAGCCGAAACTAAAGAAGAAATTAAATTTTCAAAAGAAAAATACGGCTTAACCCCAGTTGAGTTCCTTGATAAATTAAAAATTTTAGACGAAAAAACAATTCTTGCCCATTGCGTTCATTTAGAAGAAAAAGATATTGAGATTTTAGCCAAAAGAAAATCACTTTTAGTATATTGTCCGGCTTCAAATATGAAATTAGGAGTTTGCGGTGCTTTTCCTTTTAGAAAATTAAAAGATTTAGGTGCTCAAATTGCTTTGGGAACTGATGGCGTTGCCTCAAATAATAATTTAGATATGTTGGAAGAGATGAAAATCGGTGCTTTGCTTCAAAAACATCATTTTTGTCGGCCTGAAGAGATCAAAGCAAAAGAGATTTTTGAAATCGCTACCAAAATTCCAGCCAAGTTTTTAGGAATGGAAAATGAAATTAAAGAAGGAAATTTAGCCAATTTAATTTTAGTTGATTTAAGTTTAGAAGAATTTTCTGGAGGAAAAGATATTATTTCTCATTTAGTTTATTCTGCCAATTATAATTGCGTGAAATATTTAATTTTTAATGGAGAAATAATTTATCAAAGAAATTAACTTCCGACGAGGTCTGCCCTCTACCTATCCTTTAGTTTCCTCCCCCTTCCCTTTGGGAAGGGGGAGGATTAAGGAGGGGGATGGGAAACTTCTTTGTTTCCTCCCCCTTCCCTTTGGGAAGGGGGAGGTGAGGAGGGGGATGGGAAAAATTTAGGTCGTTAAAAAAATAAAAATTATGGAAATTGGGATTTTTTGTTTTTTTATTTCTTTTCTTTTAACTTTTTTAATTCTGCCTCCTTTAATTAAAGCCTTAAAAAAAGCCGGTTTTTTAGCCCAAGATATGAATAAGCCAGGAAAAGTACTTGTCCCTGAAATGGGAGGCATTGCTTTGGTTTTTGGAATTGGCTTGACTTTAATTATTCTTATTGCTTTTAAGTTTTTTTTAAATTATGACTCTCAAATTTCAACTGAAAAAATTTTAGCAGCATTGCTTGTTTTAGTTTCAATTGGCTTTATTGGCTTAATTGATGATCTTTTAGTTCTTTCTCAAAAAACAAAAGTAATTTTGGCTTTATTTGCTGGACTTCCTTTAGGAGTTTTAAAAATGGGTGTTTCTCAAATGCATCTTCCATTTTTGGGCCAAGTTGATTTTGGTATTTTTTATCCTTTAATTTTGGTGCCAATTGGAATTAGTGGTGCCGCCAATGCTTTTGATATGCTGGCTGGCTTTAACGGTCTTGAATCTGGATTAGGATTTATTGCCAGTATTTTTTTAACTTTAATTGCTTTTAAAATTGGTGCTTGGGAATCGTTTTTGGTTTTAATTTCTCTTGCTGGAAGTTGTTTGGCTTTATATTATTTCAATCGTTATCCTTCAAAAATTTTTGTTGGTGATATTGGAACAATGACTATTGGCGCTTTGATTGCCACTTCAGTGGTTTTAGGAAATTTTGAAGTCGCCGGCTTAATAATTTTTTTCCCTCATTTTTTAGATTTTTTTATTAAAATTAGGCATAAACTTCCAAAAACCTTTGGAGAATACAAAGAAGGCAAACTTTATCCGCCTCAAAATAAAGCAAAGGGTTTAGGTCAACTAATAATGAAAATTTTTAATGGCATCTCAGAGAAAAATTTAGTAAGAATAATTTTTTTAATCGAAATCATTTGCGGTATTTTTGCTTTGCTTTATTATTTCTAAGATTGAGCAAGGCCTGCCCTCGCCCAAATGGGCGAGGTTTGCCCTCCCCCTCCTACTCCTCCCCCTCCGACACAAGTCGGAGGGGGAGGAAATTAAACGGTAACTCCCCTCTAAAGGAGGAAATTAAACGGTAACTTCCCCCTCCAAAGGAGGGGGAGGAAATACATACAATAGTTTCCTCCCCCTTCCCAAAGGGAAGGGGGAGGATTAAGGAGGGGGATGGGAATTAAAAAGGAACCTTCCCCACCTACACCTCCCCCTCCAAAGGAGGGGGAGGAAAACAAACGGTATCTTTCCCTTCCCTTTGAGAAAGAGAAGGATTTCCTTTAATTTCTCCCCCCTTCCCTTAGGGAAGGGGGGAGGTGAGGAGAGGGATAGGAAATAAAGAAAAATTCATCAATGGATACCAAATTCAAAAAATTTCAAAGAAAATTAAGAAGCAATATGCCTGCTCCAGAAGTAATTATTTGGCAGGCAATTAGAAGGAAACAATTAAAAATAAAATTTAGACGTCAATATACTATTGAAAATAGAATTTTGGATTTTTACTCCCCTCAGATAAAACTTGGCATTGAAATTGATGGAGATTCTCATTTTATTAGTAATAAGTTAAGAGAGAAAGAACTGGAAAGCGATAAAAAACTGGCAAAGAAATATGGAATTAAGATCTTAAGATTCTATAATTCAGAGGTAATGAAAAATTTAGAAGGGGTCTTAGAGAGAATTTTTAAGGAGATAGAAAAGAGGAGATAGAAATCAAGGTACCTCCCCCTCCTTACTCCTCCCCCCTCCTTTGGAGGGGGAGGAAATTGAACAGGGTTTCCTCCTCCAAAGGAGGAGAAGGAAATTGAACAGGGTTTCCTCCTTCAAAGGAGGGGGAGGAAATTTCTTTGTTTCTCCCCCTCCGACTCTTGTCGGAGGGGGAGATTAAGAGGGGGGATGGGAATTTCCTTTTAAAAATTCCACATTTGTGTTGATTTTTAGAGAATTTCAGATAAAATGAACTTACATAAATCAACTTTAAATTGAGCCATTGATTAGATATAATATATTTCCTAATAATAATAAAAAAATATTATTTTTGGAAATAAATGACTTTCAACGAATTAAAAAATAAATTCAAAAATTACCCCTTTTTAAATTAGAGGATATTTTTAAGTATTTTCCAAAAGCAAAGAGAGAAACATGAACTGAAATTAAAAAGCGAAAAAGAACTTTTTAAAAAGTTAGCTAAGTTTTATCAAAAAAAAGTAAAACCAAATCTTAAAAACTTAAAAAGGAGATTAGCGCCATTTTTAATTGATGAGAAAAAAGTTTATTATCTTGATATCTTTGAAAAATTAATCTCTAAAAAATGAAATTTAGGACGATATTCAGAGAAAGATTATTTTCAACCCCACTGGTTAGTAATTAATTTTAAACTTGACTTTACTTTAAGTTAAACTTAAATGAAAGTAGAGTTTACTTTAAGTTAAACCTTAAGATACCTCCCCCACCTTACTCCTCCCCCTCCTCTGAAGGGGGAGGAAACACATACAATAGTTTCCTCCCCCTTCCCTTTGGGAAGGGGGAGGTGAGGAGGGGGATAGGAACCTTCTTTTTCCTCCCCCTTCCCTTTGGGAAGGGGGAGGATTAAGGAGGGGGATGGGAAGCTTCTTTTCTCTCCCCCCTTCCCAGAGGGAAGGGGGGGAGAGAAAAGGGGGGATAGGTGAACAAAGAATAAAGATTGCAAGGAGCAGTTAAATAGTTTGTAGATTGACATAATACCCAAATTTACTATAATTTGGACAATAAACTACCCGAATTTTACTGAATTTTATGAAATCATTTTATATTTGGCGAAAACAATTAGATAATCTTAAAAAAATTATCAGGCCAGGAAAGGTAGTGATTATTTATGGCGCCCGAAGAACTGGCAAAACGACTCTTGTTAAAAAATTTTTACAAGAGGTAAAAGAACCTAAAATTTATCTTGATGGCGAAGATATATTCGTCCAGGAAAATTTAAGTAGTCAATCAATAGTGAAGTTAAGAGATTTTATAGGTAAAGCAAAAGTGGTGGTGATTGATGAAGCACATAAAATACCCAATATTGGCCTTAATCTAAAATTGATTGTTGATAATATAAAAGATGTAAAAGTTGTAGCCACTGGTTCGGCGTCATTTGATTTGGTCCAAAAGATGGGCGAACCTCTTACAGGTAGAAAGTTTACTTTAAAATTATTTCCTCTTGCCCAAATGGAATTATCCCGGCATGAGAATTCTTATGAGATACAGTCAAATCTTGAAAAACGGCTTGTTTTTGGTTCTTATCCCGAAGTAGTTCTTAGTGAAAGCAATGATGAAAGGATATTATATCTCAAGGAACTTGTTAATTCTTATCTACTTAAAGACATTTTGGAAATTAATGGCATTAGACATTCAGACAAATTAATAAAAATTCTTCGTCTTTTATCTTTTCAAATAGGCAATAAGGTTTCTTATTCGGAAATAGCCGCTCAAGTTGGCATTAATAAAAAGACAGTAGAGAATTATTTAGATCTATTGGAAAAAGTGTTTGTAATTTTCAAATTGGAAGGATTTAGTAGAAATTTACGGAAAGAAGTATCAAAAAGTAAAAAATACTATTTTTACGATTTGGGTGTTAGAAACGCAATCATAAATAATTTTAATTTACTGGATGTTAGAGACGACATAGGTCGTTTATGGGAAAATTATATTATTTCTGAAAGAATCAAAAAACAAGAATATGAGAGAATGCAGGTTAATAATTATTTTTGGAGAACCTACACCCAGAAGGAAATAGATTTTATTGAAGAAAGAGGAGGAAAACTTTTTGCTTATGAAATAAAATGGGACAAAGAAAAAGTTTCCTTTCCTAAAGATTTTATCAATATTTACCCGAATGCCAGGTTTGAAATTATAAACAGAGAAAATTATTTGAAGTTTATTGATTAGTAAATCTTCCGGCGAGGTCTGCCCTCCCCCTCCTTAGTCCTCCCCCTCCAGAGGAGGGGGAGGAAATTTCTCTCAGTTCCTCCCCCTCCCAGAGGGAGGGGGAGGATACAGGAGGGGGAGGGAATCCGATAGTATCTCCTCCTCCGACTCTTGTGGTAGGAGGAGGGTCCCCTTTTTCCTCCCCCTTCCCTTTGGGAAGGGGGAGGATTAAGGAGGGGGATGGGATCCAATAATTTCTCCCCCTCCGACAAGAGTCGGAGGGGGAGCATCCTTTTTTTCTCCCCCCCCTTCCCTTTGGGAAGGGGGGAGATTAAGAGGGGGGATGGGAATTCTCTTTTGAAATTTCACATTTTTTGTTGATTTTTAGAGAATTTCAGATAAAATGAACTTACATAAATAAACTTTGAATTAAGCCATTGATTAGATATAATTATTTCCTATAATAATAAAAAACTATTATTTTTGGAAATAAATGACTTTCAACGAGTTGAAAAATAGATTCAAAAATTATCCCCTTTTTAAATTAGAGGATGTTTTTAAATGTTTCCCAAAAGCAAACAGAGAAACTACTTTAAATCAATTAAATTTTTGGTCAAAAAAAGGGTATTTAGAGAATATTTCTCGCGGTATTTACAAACTTTCTGATTTTGAAATTAAAGACCCGTTTTTACTGGCAAATTTTATTTATAGCCCTTCTTATATCAGTTTAGAAAGCGCTTTGAATTATTATAGCATCATTCCTGATATTCCTTTTGCTATCACTTCGGTAACCATAAATAAAACTAAAAAATTCAAGACAAAAAATTACGGAGTTTTTTATTATAGCCATCTAAAACCAGATTTATTTTTTGGTTTTAAATCTATTTTAGTAGAAAAAAAGTATAGTTATAATATTGCTTTGCCTGAAAAGGCATTATTTGATTATCTTTATTTGAAAGGAAGAAAAATAGAGCATCCTGAAGGTTTTATTGAGGAATTAAGACTGGATTTGCCAAAGAAATTTAATTGGAAAATTTTTAAAAATTGGAAAAAGCAGATTTCAAAAAAGAACAAATTATTTCATCAATTGCTTGAAATTTTAATTAAAAAATATGGCAAGTAAATACCTATTAGACATCTTAAGAGAAGAAGGAAAGAGGTTAAATATTCCAGAAAATAAACCCCGGGCATTAATTAGAGAATATCTTCAAACCAAAATTATTTATTATTTGTACCAAGAGAAATCCTCTAAACTTCTTTCTTTTATTGGGGGCACTAGTTTGCGACTTTTGAGAGATTTGGATAGATTTTCAGAAGATTTAGATTTTGACAATCTTGGTTTAAAATTTTCAGAAATTAAAAATCTTTTTTTGAAAATAAAAAATAAATTAGAAAAAGAAGGATTTGAAATAGAATATAAAATGAAAAAAACAGATGATTCAGGAATTGGAGAAATGAAATTTAAAAATTTGCTTTTTCAGTTGGGAATTAGTCCCCATAGAGACGAAAATTTAGTAATCAAGATAAATTACACCAGTCCAAAAATAAAGCCGGAGACAGAAATTGCTATTTTGAGCAGATTTGGAATTGTTCAAAGCGTTGTTGCCAATACATTGGAATTTCTTTTTTCTCAAAAAATAAGAGCAACCCTAAAAAGAAAGGATCTTCAACCAAGAGATCTTTATGATATAGTTTGGTTTTTAAGCCATAAGGTAAGACCATCACCGCTTCTTTTTCCTGAATTGAAAGTAAAAAACGAAAAAGAACTTTTCAAAAAGTTGGGTAAGTTTTATCAAAAAAAGGTAAAACCAAATCTTAAAAACTTAAAAAGGAGATTAGCGCCATTTTTAATTGATGAGAAAAAAGTTTATTATCTTGATATCTTTGAAAAATTAATCTCTAAAAAATGAAATTTAGGACGATATTCAGAGAAAGATTATTTTCAACCCCACTGGTTAGTAATTAATTTTAAACTTGACTTTACTTTAAGTTAAACTTAAATGAAAGTAGAGTTTACTTTAAGTTAAACCTTAAGATACCTCCCCCTCCTTAGTCCTCCCCCTCCAAAGGAGGGGGAGGAAATAAAGCGGTATCTCCCTCCCTTTCCTTTGAGAAAGAGAAGGATTTCCTTTAATTCTCCCCCCTTCCCTTAGGGAAGGGGGGAGATTAAGAGGGGGGATAGGAAATTAACCTTTTCAAATAAAAATTTTTATTTATAATTATTTAAAATTACTGAATAAATTACTGAATTAATTCAGTAATTTATTCAGTAATAAATTCAGTAAAAAAAATGGGAAGAAGAAAAATAAATAAAAGGAATATTAGAAGTTTAATTAAAGTTGCCAGCGGGCATTCTTATGGCATAACTTTGCCAATTGAAGTAATTAGGAAATTTGGGTGGCGAGAGCGCCAAAAATTAGAGCTAAAAATAAATACCCGCAAAAAGACAATCTTAATTAAAGATTGGAAGGGAACTTCAAGAAAAGATTAAAATGAAAAATTTAACACAAAAAATTAAGAAATTGATGAGCGAGGTCTGCCCTCGCACAAGTGGGCGAGGGCAGACCTCGATTTGCTGATTCAAAAGGAGTTGACTTAAAAGTTTTTAAAATTAAAATGGTTGAAGAAATTAATGAGAAGTTTTTGAAAGGTTAGAAGATTGAAATCTCGGAAAAGATTTCCAAAAGAGAATAAATAAAATGAAAAACTTCGAAAACAAATTCCTGACATTATTTTTTACTTGCGACATTTCTTTGCAAAAATGGTTTAAAATTGGAAATTTTGAAAAAGAAATCAAGCCATATAATAAACTATCGGAGCACTTTAAAAAAACATATTTTATCACCTATGGGCATAGAAACAAAGGAGGTTTAAAATTTAAAAAAATCTCGCCGAGGATATTGAAAATTTGTCTAAAAAAGTTTTTTACTCCGGTTTTTAATATTTTGAAAGACAAAATAGAGAAAATGAAATTATCTGCTGGCTTTAAAAGATATTTTGCAAATACAGGATGGCTTCTTTTTGAAAGAATTTTAAGATTAGTTATTGCTTTTTTTGTAGGCGTATATGTAGCTCGGTACTTAGGTCCGGCTAATTATGGATTATTGAGCTATGCAGGGAGCTTTGTGGCACTTTTCTCAGCCATTGCCACATTGGGATTAGATAATATTGTTGTCAGAGATTTAGTGAAAGACGAGAGAGAAAGAGACAGATTGCTTGGCACTACCTTTGCTCTTAAATTTATCGGTTCTATTTTACTCTTGGCAATCCTTGCCATTGCCGTTAGATTTACCAATAATGACAGGTTTACCAACTTACTTATTTTCATAATTGCTATTGGAACAATTTTTCAATCTTTTAATGTCATAGATTTTTATTTCCGGGCAAAGGTATTATCAAAGTATGCTGTTTATGCTCGGACGATTTCTGGAATTTCGGCCGCTATTATAAAGCTTTTACTGATATACTTTGGAGCAGGGCTTATATATTTTGCACTCGTTATGCTAATAGAAAATGTAATTTTAGCCATAGGCCTTGTAACAGCATACATAAAACAAAAACTAAGCATATTTAATTGGAAGATAAAATTTGATTTAGCAAAAAGGCTATTAAGAGATTCCTGGCCGCTTATATTGTCAGGTGTAGCTATATCTATCTATATGAGAATTGACCAGGTAATGATAAAAAATATGCTTGATGCAAAAGCAGTAGGTAATTACGCAGTGGCGGTAAGATTATCTGAGGTGTGGTATTTTATTCCTATGGCTATCACAAGTTCGGTTTTCCCAGCAATCATAAATGCAAAAAAAGTAAATGAGAAGTTATATTATAGTAGGTTGCAAAAATTATATGATTTGATGACCTGGTTGGCGATAAGTATAGCATTACCTATAACATTATTAGCAAATGATATTATAAGGATACTATTTGGTACACAATACCAGGCTGCTGCGGGTGCATTGAGAATAAATGTTTGGGCTGGGATATTTGTATTTTTAGGTGTAGCAAGTAGCCAGTATTTAATAGCCGAAAATTATACCAAGATTTCGTTTTACAGAACATTCATTGGTGCTGTTGTCAATGTTATCTTGAATATTATTTTGATACCAAAATATGGAATAAACGGTGCTGCAGTGGCTACAGTAGTATCTCAATTTACAGTAGCTTTTATGATCGTATTTATTTCAAAAACAAGGTCTAATTCTGTATTAATGTGCAAATCATTTTTATTAACAAACTCTATAAAAAGGATATTTAGAAAGGAAAATATATAATAAAATAAGTATGGGAAGCTTTTAATGAAAAAAAGAATTTTAGTTACTGGCGGAGCAGGTTTTATTGGCTCCCATCTTTGTGAAAAACTCTTAGATGAAGGAAACGAAGTAATCTGTGTGGATAACTTCTTTATCGGGAGTAAACAAAATATAGTTCACCTACTTAATAATCCCTACTTTGAAATAATCCGCCATGATATTACTTTTCCTTTATATGTAGAAGTAGACGAAATATATAATTTAGCTTGTCCTGCCAGTCCTGTTTATTACAGTGTTGACCCTGTTCAGACTACCAAGACCAGTGTGATAGGGGCAATTAATATGTTAGGACTTGCCAAGAGATTAAAGATCAAAATATTACAAGCCTCTACTTCCGAAGTATATGGAGATCCAGAAGTACATCCTCAGCCAGAGAGTTATTGGGGAAATGTAAACCCAATTGGACCTAGATCTTGTTATGATGAAGGGAAAAGATGTGCAGAGACATTATTTTTTGATTACTATAGACAATTAAAAATAAAAATTAAGGTGATAAGGATATTTAATACTTATGGCCCTAGAATGCAACCAGATGATGGCAGGGTTATTAGTAATTTTATTGTGCAGGCTCTTCAAAATAAGCCTATTACAGTTTACGGTGACGGAACCCAAACAAGAAGTTTTTGTTATATAGATGACTTGATTGACGGAATGATAAGGATGATGAATAGTTCTGATGAGTTTACAGGTCCTGTAAACCTTGGCAACCCAAAGGAATATAAGATAATAGATATTGCCAAAAAAATAATAGAGTTAACAGGAAGCAAATCTAAAATTGTATTCAAAGCATTGCCAGAAGATGATCCTAAGAGAAGAAGACCAAACATAACACTTGCCAAAAATATGCTGAATTGGGAACCAAAAACACCGTTGGAAGAAGGCCTTAATAAAACAATACAGTATTTTGAGGAGTTACTAAAAAATGACAGATAAATTTATACCACCACATCCTTTAAAAACTGCTGTATTATTTTTGATCTTTAATCGACCAGAGACTACACGACGGGTTTTTGAGCAGATTCGCAAGGCAAAACCACCTAAACTTTATATAGCTGCTGACGGACCAAGAGAAAATGTTCCAGGTGAAGCTGAGCGGGTAAAGGAAGTAAGAGAGTATGTGTTAAATAATATAGATTGGGAGTGCGAGGTAGAGACTCTTTTTAGAGATAAAAACTTAGGATGTAAATATGCTGTTAGTGGAGCAATTTCTTGGTTTTTTGAAAATGAAGAGATGGGAATAATATTAGAAGATGATTGTTTGCCTTCTCAAAGTTTTTTTTGGTTTTGTGAGGAATTGTTGAATAAATATAAAAATGATATGAGAATTTGGCATATTAGCGGGAATAATTTTCATTTTGGTTGGCAAAGAGATAAAGATTATAGTTATTATTTTGGTGGTATATATGGCTCGATTTGGGGATGGGCAACTTGGGCTAATAGATGGGAAAAGTATGATGTAGATATGAAAAGTTATAATGAATTGAATTCTAAAAAATATTTAGAAAATTGCTATGACGCTTCTGTTGCAGTTAGAAGCAGAATAAGTGAGTTTGAAAGTATAAAAAAAGGTTTAGATACTTGGGATCTTCAATGGGTATATTGTAGATGGATAAATAACGGTTTAACTATTATTCCAAATGTGAATTTAGTAAAAAATCTTGGGTTTGGTGAAGAAGCAACCCATACATTCAATAAAAATGATAAAAGAGCGAATATGGAATATTTTGATATAGAATTTCCATTGAAGCATCCAAATTTTATTATTAGAGATGCTATTAGTGAAATGAAATTCTATAATGATTTTATAAAACCAAATCCAAAGCAAAGAATTAAAAAAATTATAAAAAAATTATAGGAATAACATGGGTGAAAAAATAAAAACATTGTCAAAAGGTAAATTGATTGGTGCGGATTTTGAAGTAGAATTAAATCATTCTCCAGGAGCAGAACTTGATGAACAGATTCATATACAATCAGATAAATTTAGGTTTGAGATATATAAAAAAGATTATTTAAAGTATGCCCTATCAGTTTTAGTAGCAGAGAGAAATCTTAAAAATTTAAAAGATATAAATTAATGTATATAAAATGTATATAAATAGTAAAGCAATTATAGATATTTTTAAAAAGTTGAATGAGTCTGATATTGAATATCTTTTAATAAGAAATATTAATAATGAATTACCTTATAGACTAAAAAAAAGTAAGGATATAGATATTTTAGTAAGCTATGAACAGAAAAAAAAATTATATAATTTTTTTCAAAATAATGGTTTTAAAAAAGTCCCTCATCCTCATAGAAATAATATCTATCTTTATGGAGCAAAGAAATTTGAGTTTTTAAAGAATAAAGATGGATTAATTTTTGATTTAAATTATCAGTTAATGTGTAGAAGTTTAAATAGAGGAGAATGGATGCCATTAGACAAAAAGATTCAACAATCAGCATGGGAGAATAAAAGATTTGAAAAAATAGATGAAAATTTTGGATATTGGACTTTATCTTATAATGATGAGTTTATTACTCTAATAGTTAGATCTATTTTTGACAAGAGAGAATTTCAAGAAGGTTATATTAAGAGGATTGAAGTATTAAAAGATAAAATTGATTTAAAAGATGTAAAAGAAAAAATGAAACTCGTTTTTTTTAAATTCACACCCTATCTGTTGGAAATGATAAAAAATAAAGATTATGAAAATATAGTAAAAAACTACATTAAATTTAAGGAGTATTAATATGAGCAATCCGGCAGTAATAGTATTAGATGATGTCAGTAGTAAAAAAGGACCTTTTAGGAGATTTACTATTGAAGATAATATAGGTGAATCTATTCATCTTCATATAGATAATATGAGGATAGAGTTTACTATTAATGAATTTTTAGAATTTTCTAATATGATTAGGAATTCTTTAAAAGAACTTGATATTTTAAAAGGTTATAATATAGACAACTTTGATGAGCATTTTTTAAAGCAGTGTTCAGATTTTTTACCAAATTTAATAAAGATAAAAAAAGAAAAAATAAAATTAAAAAATTTAAAAGTAATTGTGCATTATAAATTTAAGGATATGACACTTCAAAAAGTTGTACCATTAAATGAAACACCAGCTTATAAATTTTTACAAGGTAAAAGTAAAGAATTTTTGGATTATCCTCAATTTAATTATTTTTTGGTTTCAAATAAAGATAGATTATTGAAATTAAAAGAGTCAATTAAAAAAAATGGATATCCTTATGACGATAGATACATCATTCTTTTTAATAGACAAAATTTAATAAGAGACGGGCAGCATAGAGCAGCGGTTTTAGCATATTTATATGGACTTGATTATGAGATCGATGTTTTAAGATTTTATTTTAAAGGTGATAGACATATTTTTAAATTGTCAAATAATAAAAGAATTTTAAAATGGTTTGTAAGAAAAGTTAATGAAAAATTGAAAAAATTGAAAAGATGTATTATAAAATAATGCAAAAATTAAAACAATTAATAAAATGTATTTTATTTTCAATTACAGATTTTTTAGCAAAACAAAACTCTGAAATAGAGCCTAAAACTATTTTGCTTATTCGCCTTGATGCGATAGGGGATTATGTATTGTTTAGAAACTATATAGAAATTTTAAAAAGTGAATATAAAGATTATAGAATTACATTAGTTGGAAATATAGCCTGGAAAAGTATAGCAGAAGAATTTGATAGTAACTTTATAGATAATTTTGTATGGATAAACAGAAGACAATTTGAAAGAAATCTATTATATAGATATAAAAAGCTAAAAGAAATTAATAAACAAGGATATGAAATAGTGATTAATCCGACTTATAGTAGAAATTTTTTTGCAGATGATAGTATTGTAAAGTTAGTAAATGCCAAAGAGAAAATAGGAAGTCAAGGAGATTTAAGTAACATTAAAAAATGGCAAAAAAATATTAGTGATAAATTTTATACTAAGTTAATTCCGACAAGAAATACAGTAATGTTTGAATTTTATAGAAACAAAGAATTTTTTGAAAATCTATTTGATAAGAAAATAGATATTAAAAAACCATTCATAAAATTAGGAGAAAAAAAGTTGAATTTTGATTTACCTGATAGATATGCTATTTTATTTATAGGAGCAAGTGCGAGTTTTAGAAAATGGAGTATAGAAAATTTTGTAGAAGTTGGGAAGTTTTTAAAAGAAGAATTTGAATATGAGATAGTGCTCTGCGGAGGACCAACGGATTCAGAAGATGCTAAAAAATTTAAAGAATTGGCTGATTATAAATATACAGATACAATAGGAAAAACTTCTTTGATAGATCTTCTTTATATTATCTATAACGGAAATTTAATGATATCAAACGAAACTTCGGCACCTCATTTTGCAGTTGCGTTAGGGATGAGGAATATATTTGTCATCTATAATGGAAATCATTTTGGTAGATTTATTCCTTATCCAAAAGAAATATGGCCATATTATTATCCGATATATCATCCTGAAATTGAAAAGGACCTAGATAATTATAGAAAGTTAAGTAATACTTATAGTTGCGGTAGTAGATTAGATATAAATGAGATAAGCGTTGAGAAGGTAAAAGAAAAAGTAATCAAAGTGTTAAAGAGAGCTCAGCAGCAAAGTAATAGATAAAAAGTATATAAAACTTTATGAAAAAATTCTTAAAAATGCTTAAGAATCAGAAAAAAACAGATTGGGAGGATAATTATGAAAAAATTCACTTCTCAGGAAATCAAAGAATTTGTATCAAGGCCGCTTTTTAATGAGAAGGTCATTTTAAACAAAGATCCTTCATGGCCAAAAATTTCCATAATTATTTATTCGAGTAAGTATAAAATGAATATAAAATGAAAATTATATTATTTGATTTCATAATCGGAGGACATCATATTGAATATGCTTCCTTTATTATACGCTATCTTGTTGAACAAGGAGATAAGGTTATCTTTATTACCTGGAAACCAGATAAGAGCGTAGAAAAACTTCGCGAGATGCGAGCTATTGTGAAATACGTAGTTAAAAATCCTGAGGCAAGGTTTGGAGGAAATTTAGCCCAAAGGTCTTTACAGCTGCTTCAAGGTATGAAATATTGCTTTAATTTTGCCGATACTTGGCAAGCAGATATAGTGCATCATTTGTACTTGGAACGCAGCGAATTTTTGTTGTACCTTCAACTGTTGAAAAAGCGAGTGATTTCCTGGAAGCTATTTGCTACTCTTTTTTGGCCTTACTTCATCCACGACAAATCCTATGAGAAGGTAGGAATTTTCAAGCGTTTTTATCATAGTTTAAATCGCTGGGCGTTAGGGCAATTGCTTAAAAAGAAAAAGTTAAATGGACTATTTGTTCATACCGAAGGTATTCAGGACAAATTGTTAAAATTATATGGCAACGATTCGCTTCGACAGAGTATCTTTGTAGTTCCAGATCCGATTGAGTCATTACCCAAAATTTCCCAAGAAGATGCAAGGGATCGACTTGGATTACCACAACGAAAGCCGATAATCCTTTTTTTCGGAGGATTGCGTTGGGATAAGGGTCCTGATATTTTACTAAAGGCACTTTCATTAGTTGAAGATGAAGTATATACTGTTATAGCTGGAAAACCTGTTGAGATCTCTGAAGTTGATGTTAGGCAATATAAGCAGTCGTTAAAAAAGCCAGAATATTTGATTACTTGCTTACGGCATATCCCTGATGAAGATGTTGCCAATTATTTCTTAGCTGCTGATGCTGTAGTACTTCCTTATCGCCAGGCATTTAAGGGCACAAGTGGGATATTACAACATGCTGCAGCAGCCGGTAAGCCGGTTATCGTTGGTGATGTTGGAGAAGTGGGGTCAATTGTACGAGAAAATAGGCTTGGCATCATAGTTGAACCCGAGTCGCCGAAATCGTTAGCTGAAAGAATTAAGGAGTTCTTAACTCAACCGATGGAGTGGCGTGAGCAAATTAAATCACATGCGCTTCAATATGCCAATGCTAACCATTGGCGGAAAATGGCAAGTGGAATCCGAAAAGCCTATTTGCTTAAAATTAAAGAATAAAATAAATATGATTGGTTTATTTTCTCAGCCCATTATATTAACTTCTATAGGAGGGCTCAGTTTGATTGTCATGTATTTCTTGTTAAAATATCCAGAAGTTTTTATATTTTAAAGAGAAGTAATGAATTTTGGTTATTTTAGTATTACTACGATTCTACTAATTATAACAGTTTTATGGTTTTATTTTGCCTTTGGTAATTGAAGGAAAAGTAACATTTACATTTCAGAAAGCTAATATTTATAGTATTAATGTTCGTAATTGTCATATTAAATAGTATTTCCGGAAAATGAAGAATGTTTTCAATTTACTCGTAGAGATTTTATAAGGAGAAATAAGGTACGATGAAAACCAATAATATACATTTTCGAACAATTGATTTAGTAATTTTAAGCGCTCTTTTATTTCTTCTCGCAATACCTGTAATCTTATTTTTTGAGATATTAAATACAAATCAAGTTTTAAATAATAGTTGGCTAGTTTCTATTACATTTATTTCTCTCCTTGTCATAAGTATTTTTATAATTGTGCATGATATTTCCAAAAGACCATTCTCTCTTAACTTAATGCATATGTTATTTATATTCTCTTTTTTAGGTTTAGCTCCTTTTATACAATATATAACTGGCTCTCTGCCTTTTAATAATTTTGATTTAATCACAGATAAAGATATATTATTGGTAAACATTCTTATAATTATATGGGTTATTTTTTATTTTGTAGGATATTATACAAAGTCATTGCATTTTCTTAGAGGTAATTTATTTCACAAATTTTTAAACCGTCCTGTGGGTTATAAGAATTTGAAATTAGCGTTTTTTATATCTATTATTGCGTTGTTGTATTTATATAAATTAGGGACATTTCTTAAATGGACACGAGCATCTTATGAGAGTATTATTTTCTCCTATAATACTTCAAAAGCATTGATAATTGCTATTTTCATACGGGGAATTCCTATTATAACATTAGGTGGATATCTTTTAATGTTAGATAGAATAAAAAGAAAAAAGCAGATAGGTGTATTGATTGTTATAATTTTAATTTTATTGAATATCTTTTTTAATAATCCTTTAGCTGCCCCACGTTATTGGACTTCAGCTATTTCAATAGGTTTTATAATGATTTTATTAGAAAAAAAAATAAAAACGGGTGCTTTTTTAACCCTATGCATAATTATAGGTTTATTAATCGTGGCTCCATTAATAGATATTGGGCGCTATAATTTATCAAATATAGATGCAGTTAGAGCAATTAAATTTACTAATCCTACAAATTTTTTAAAATCAGCCAATTTTGATGCTTATGCTAATATTATTCATACAATGCATTACATACAGGAAAATGGCGAAACCTGGGGGAGACAACTACTTGGAAGTGTATTCTTTTTTATACCAAGAACTATATGGTCAAACAAACCTGTTGGTTCAGGTCACATAGTGGCTAAATATTTTAATTTCCCAAATTTTAATGTTTCGAGCCCACTTCAAGCTGAAGCGTTAATAAATTTTGGTATAATAGGTCTTCCTATTTTTGCAATGATATTTGGCAGAATATTAAGGAATGTTGATGATTGTTACAAAAATAGAATGAATCAATTAAGGATAAATCCGAATTCCTTAGCATTTATTGATGTTATATATCCTTTTTGGCTTGGATTTGTTTTTTTTATTTCAAGAGGCGATTTGATGAGCTCTTTTGCTTATATGGTTGGTTTTACTTTAGCAGGATTTCCTTTGATTATAGGAGGTAAAAAAAATTAGAAGTTATTTTTTATACAAGATTCTATTTCTATAATTATTATCGCCTTTTAAGAGCTAATTTAATTACAATGGAAAACTAATTAAAATTATGGGAAGTTCTAAGGCAATGTTGATTACAAATATAATACCTCCATATCGTATTCCTCTTTTTAATGCTATTTCAGGAATGGGGAATTTTAGTTTTAAAGTTATCACTCTCACTGAAAGAGAAAAAAACCGTAAATGGGAAATCGAAAAAGAAAAAATTAAATTTGACTATCATATTTTACCTGGCTGGCATTGGTTTATTTGGGGCAAGAAAAGAGAAGTGGCTATACATTTAAATAAAGGCGTATTTAAAATACTTTTTGAGCACAAACCA
>Ga0190306_1000250_pt1 | contig 19670 bp, 20 predicted proteins | sample 48700734_MG_FD_161657 | JGI IMG/M metagenome (GOLD analysis project Ga0190306, IMG submission 161657) | Hydrothermal vent sediment bacterial communities from Southern Trench, Guaymas Basin, Mexico - 4870-07-3-4_MG | ecosystem: Environmental > Aquatic > Marine > Hydrothermal vents > Sediment ... | reverse complement strand
TATTGGTGCCAGAATTCCTAAAGGTGTTTTATTAGTTGGTCCGCCTGGTTGCGGTAAAACTCTTTTAGCCAGAGCAGTGGCTGGAACAGCTGGCGTGCCTTTTTTCCATATTTCTGGTTCAGAATTTATCGAGCTCTTTGTTGGTGTAGGTGCTTCACGAGTAAGGGATGCTTTCTCAATAGCCAAAAAGAACGCCCCTTCAATTCTTTTTATAGATGAAATTGACGCTATTGGCCGTGAGAGAGGTGCTGGCTTGGGTGGAGGTCATGATGAAAGAGAGCAAACCTTAAATCAAATTTTGGTTGAAATGGATGGCTTTGAAAAGCATGATAAAGTTGTAGTTATAGCAGCTACTAATAGGCCTGACATTTTAGATCCAGCTTTGCTTAGGCCTGGAAGATTTGACAGAAGAGTTATTTTGGATTTGCCAGACCTAAAAGGTCGAGAAGAAATTTTAAAAATTCACACTCGGAAAATGCCTTTGGCTAATGATGTTAATTTAAGAAGGATTGCTGAGAGAACACCTGGTCTTTCCGGAGCTGATTTAGAGAATTTGGTTAACGAAGCAGCCATTTTGGCTGCCAGAAAGAACAAAAAAGTAGTTAGCCAGCAAGAGTTTTTAGATTCAATAGAAAAAGTTATTTTAGGTCCAGAAAGGAAAAGTTATCTTTTAATTCCTGAAGAAAAGAAAATTGCTGCTTATCATGAAGCCGGCCATGCTTTGGTAGCCGCTTTTATTCCTTCAGCTGAAAAAGTTCAAAAAATTTCTATTATTGCTCGCGGTCGAGCAGCTGGTTACACTTTAAGATTACCAGAAGAAGATAGACATTTTAAAACTAAAAGTCAATTTTTAGGAGATATAGCAGTTCTTTTAGGCGGTTATTTAGCTGAGAAAATAGTTTTTGGCGATATTACTACTGGTGCCTCTGATGATTTGAAAAAAGCTACTGATATTGCTCGGGCTTTGGTTACTAAATATGGGATGAGTGAGAAAATTGGTCCTCTTAATTTAACTAGCGGTGAAGAAGCGGTCTTTTTGGGCAGAGAGATTGTTACGGCTAAAGATTACTCAGAAGAATTAGCCAATGAAGTTGATGAGGAAGTTAGAAAATTTATTCACAAAGCATACAAAAAAGCTGAGGCAATTTTGAAAAAGAAAAGGAAGATTTTAGATAAACTTGCTGAAACTCTCTTGGAAAAAGAAGTTATTGAAAAAGAAGAATTTGAAAAAATTATTAAAGAAGATTAATGGTTTTAGGTTATGAAAAGAGGAATTTTTATCATCTTATTTTCAATTTTATTCCTTTTCCCTGTTTTGAAAGTTTCTGCTCAAGAGTATTTTTGTGCTTTTTATTTTACTTTTATTGGCTGTCCTAATTGTGCCCATACTGATCCGATTGTTTTAAATCAGTGGATTAAAAAATATCCTAATTTAGTTATTGTTGAATATGGCTGGAGAGGAGGCGACTGGCAAAATCCAAATTCTAAGTTTTTTGGAGATTATACAAAGGAATATAAAACTCCAGCAGCAGTGCCTCAACTGGTTTTTGACAAATCCAATATTAAATTGGGAAGAATTGAGGTTCCAAAAGGAGAAAGTTATATCAAATCAAGAAATTCAAATCCTTGCCCTTTGATTGATGAGTCAGTTTCTTTTGAAAATCTTAATTTAAATGAACTTCCGGCTTTTCCAAAAATCTGGGCAAATCAAAGAGTTTTAATTAAATTAAGTGAAAACGAATACCTTTTTCAATGGAATGGAGAGAATCCTCCAAAAACAATTGGAAAAGAAAAAATTACTCAAAAAGAATTAAAAGAACTTCTTTTTACAGAAAATATTTTTGAAAAATTGAAAAATAAGGTATTTGATATTGTTAAACCTCAAAAAGTTGAATTTTCAGGCAGTGCTTTTCCGCCGAGTTCAGGATTTGTGCCTTATGCTGAATTTGAAAATGCAATAAAAATAAAAGTTTCGGAGAATTTAGTAACAAACAAACCTGAGGAAAATCAAAATCCTAACGAAGAAATCAACCAAAATCTTGAAGAAGAAACTCTCAATCTTCCTTTTATTGGAAAAATAGAAACTAAAAAATTTTCTTTACCAATTTTAACTTTCTTAATTGCAATTGCTGACGGCTTTAATCCTTGTGCCTTTTTTGTTTTAACTTTTCTTTTAGCCGCTTTAATTGGTTTAAGTGGAGCCAGAAGAAAAATTCTCTTGGTAGGAGGCATTTTTGTGTTTTTTTCAGGTCTTTTTTACTTTTTGTTTATGTCAGTTTTGCTAAATGTCTTTCAATTAGGTGGAAAAATTACTATTTTAACTTTGATAGCCGGAGCAATAGCTGTTTTCGCCGGCATTGTAAATATAAAAGATTATTTCTTTTTTCAAAAAGGAATTTCTTTAACTTTACCAAAAAGTTATAAAGAAAAATTTATTCAAAGAGTGAAAAATTTAAGCTTGGCAAAATCTACTTTAGCTTTAATTTTTGGGACTACAATTATTGCTGCCACTGTAAACATCTATGAACTTTTATGCACTTTTGGCTTTCCAATGGTTTATACCAGAATCTTAACTTTAAAAAATTTACCTTCTTTTAAATATTATCTTTATTTAATTTTTTACAACTTAGTTTATGTTATTCCTTTGCTTTTTATTGTTTTAATTTTTGCCTTTACTTTAGGAAGAAAAACTTTCTCTCAAATTTGGGTAAGAAGATTAAAACTTGTTTCAGGTTTTATGATTTTATTTTTAGGTTTGATTTTAATGCTAAAACCAAAACTATTAGAAAGTGCTTTAACTGCTTTTTCTGCCTTGTTTTTTGCCATAATAATTTCAGCAATTGTTATCTTAATTGATTTTGCTTATAATAAAAAGAAAGATTATTTATAAATAAAGAGAAAAGTTATAAGTAAAAAGAGAAAAGATCAAATTGTCTAATTTCCAGAATTCAATTTCCAAAATTCAAAGAAAGCCAGAGAATGTTATTCTAATGTTCTTAAGAACATTAGAATCATCATATAAAAAATAATTGTATGAAGTTATCCCTTAACAAAAAATATAACTATCGCCAATTAGAAAGAATAGTAAGAGGTTTTTCAAATCATCGAAGAATTGAGATATTAAAACTTTTGGAAAAATATCCTGAACTTTCAGTAGTTGAAATTTCTGAAAAACTTGATGTTAACTTTAAAACCATTGCTGAACACATTCGCCGATTAACTATCGCTGGTTTAGTAATGAAAAAATCTGTGGGAGCAAGCGTTTGTCATCAACTTACAAGAAGAGGGAAAGCAGTTCTCAAGTTCTTAAGAACATTAGAATAAACACGATTTAATAATTCCTCCCGTTTTTTTCTTTCTTTTTCTATAGATAAGCAATCCAAAATGAAAATTACTATTATTTACGACAACACTGCTTTTAAGAAAGACCTCCAAAGTGACTGGGGATTTTCGGCTTTAATAGAAGAAAAAGATATTCCAAAGGTCTTATTTGATACTGGTGCTAATGGAAAAATTTTACTTTCAAATATGGAAAAATTAGAAATTAATCCTTTATCAATTGAAGAAGTTTTTATTTCTCATTTGCATTGGGATCATACTGGGGGACTTTCTGAACTTTTAAAAGTAAATCCAAATATTAAAAAAATTTATGTCCCTTCTTCAATGGGTCTTGAAAATGAAGTTGTTTTAAAAGAGCCAACAAAAATTCATGAAAATATTTTTTCAACCGGAGAATTAGAAGGAATAGAACAATCAATGGGAGTAGTAGTAAGGAAGGGAATTGTTTTAATTGTAGGTTGCTCTCATCCTTATATGGGAACTATTTTAGATACTGCCAAAGGATTCGGAAAGATTTATGCTATCATTGGCGGAATGCATGGTTTTTCTGAATTTGAATTGTTCAAAGATATAAACTTAATTTGTCCTACTCATTGTACTCAGCATAAAAAAGAACTTAAAGAAATTTATTCTGAAAAATACATCGAAGGAGGAGTCGGAAGAATAATTGAAATTATTTAAGAAGAAGACATAGGTAAAAACTTTCTTCTCCCACCTATTTCCTCCCCCTCCCAAGGGGAGGGGGAGAATTAAGAAAAACCACCTCTATCCTCCCCCTCCCTCTGGGAGGGGGAGGATAGAGGAGGGGGAGGTAGAATAATTGAAATTATTTAACTTGTCAGCAGAGTCAAAAGTTTTAAAAGCTCTAAAAAAATTCAAAAATTTCTCACAAAATTTAAAAAGGTCGAAAATTTCTGACTAAAAACTTTTAACTATTTAGCAAAACTAAATAACAATTCTTAAATGGGAATATGAAAAATCTACCTTTATCAGTAGTAATTTCAGCATTAATTAAAAATAATCAGATCCTTCTTATTAAAAGAATTAGAGGAGATTATATCGGTCTTTGGGGTTTGCCTGGTGGGAAAATTGAAAAAGAAGAACATTTATCTGAAGCAGCAAAAAGAGAAATATTAGAGGAATCTGGAATTGAATCTTCTTTTAAAAATTATTTAGGATTTGTTTCAGAACATTTAATTGAGAATGGAAAAGTCCTTCAACATTTTTTATTGCATATTTGCGAACTTGAACCAAAAACTACAGAAATTTTAAATGATTCTGAAGGCAAATTAGATTGGTTTCATTTAAATTATCTTTCTAATTTTAAAGAAAAAATTATCCCGAGTGACTTTCTAATTATTGAAAAAATTATTAAAAATAAAGAAAAGAAATATTATAATTGCATTATAGAAAAGAAAGGAAATATCTATCTTTTAAAAAAATTTGAGTAAAAATGTCTCTTGAAAAATATTGGAAAAAAAGAAAGTTTGATAAAACTCCTGAGCCAAAAGGAAGGGTGTTGAAAACTTCAAAAAATAGATTTGTGGTCCATGATCACTATGCTTTAAAAGCCGGCCATCATCACGATTTTAGATTAGAAATGCCCGCCTCCGCTAAAGCTTCGGCGGGTAAAGATGTAGTTTTAAAATCCTGGGCAGTGCCAAAAGGAGTGCCAGAAAAAAAAGGAAAACGGGTTCTTGCCATATCTACAGAAGATCACCCAGTAAGCTATGCTGATTTCCAAGGTGAAATTCCAAAAGGTTGTTATGGAGCAGGAGTAGTTAAAATCTTTGACAAAGGCACTTATAAATTAATTGAAAGAACTGAAAACAAAATTGTATTTGAATTAAAAGGAAAAAAACTAAAAGGAAAATATACATTGTTAAGATTTAAAAAACCAAATCACTGGCTTTTATTTAAAATAGGATAGCAGAATTCAAGAACTATTGAGATTTCTATATTAATGCTTTGATATCCCAAATTTCAGGATTGCATGAATTTTAAAAAATTTCAAAATAAAAAACAATCCTCACTGGTAAAAAGATAATTAAAAAGAGAAAATTAGAAAAAAGACAAGGATAAGCAAAAAAAAGATTCATTCTCAAGTTCTTAAGAACATTAGAATAAGGCTCAATACTTTCCCTATTTTCCTTCCATGTAAATAATCCAAAATGAAAATTCTTATTGTTTATGAGAATATTGTTTCGAGGTAATAGAAAAAGATAGATCTTGCTTATTAAAGGTCTTGTAACAATTATTAAAAAAGATAAAATAAGATTAAGAATAAATAATAAAACACTATGCTCTCTTCTAAAATAAAAATTATAATAGGGATAATTGTAGTAGGAGTAGTTTTTGGAATTTGGTTGCTAGTTTCTCGAGTTCCTCAATCCCCTTTTCCTTCACAGCCATCTACTTTACAAACAGAACCCATTGATTTATCGGAAATAGAAACTAAAAAAATAAATTTTGCTAAATATTATAGCTTAGCCTCTTTAAACATCCCTCTTAAAACTTCTCAATATAAACTTCCTTTAGATTTAGGAAGTATTTCAAATTTTAGTGATTTTTCAAAAAAGGTCTCTTTATCTTCCAGGGCTCAAGGACTTTTACAAAAGAATGGTTTTGTAGTTTTTGAAAATCCTTTTAATCCCAGAGAAGAAGATATTACCAAGCCCTATAAAATATTAAAAGAGATAGAAGTTCCAATTTTCATAACTTCTGACTCTTTGCTGCATCTTTATCATATTCAGTTTGATGAAACTCTAAGACAAATTGAAGAAAAGGAATTTTACGATAAAATCTGGCAAATTAGCAAAATCCTTTTAGAGTCCTCCCAAGAAAATTACCAAAAAGCAACTGGCGATTTGAAAGAGGCATCAAAGAGAAATATCGCTTATCTTTCTGTTGGTTTAAGTTTGTTAAAACCAAGAAAAAATCAACTTTGTCCTCTTTCTGAAAATTGCAAAGATCCTGGTATTGCTTCTGCTTATTTTACAAGAGAGGAGCTTTCAAAATATAGGTTTGATACTCCAAAACTTGTTAAAAAGGAGGTTGAAGAAGAATTAGAGTTAATAGAAAAACATCAAGGATTTTCTAACTCGCCGATTTTTATTTACAGAGAAGATTATTCCCAATATGTGCCCAGAGGCCATTACACCAGAAGCGAGAAGCTGAAAAACTATTTTAAGGCAATGATATGGTACGGTAGGATGTCAATGCTCTTGAAAGGAACCGATCAAGTGGGGCCCGGAAAGGATTGCAATAATTTTCCTCCCTGCAAAGCACTTATCTCTTTATACGATGCTAAAATTCAAACAATTCAGGCATGTTTAATATCTTCAGAATTCGCTAAAAATAGGAAATTAAAAGACGATTGGGAAAGAGTTTATTCAGTTACTGCCTTCTATGTTGGTTTTTCTGATGATTTAGGACCTTATGAGTATTTAGAGGCTTTAAATTCTGTTTTCAATGGAGAGTTTGATCCCAATAATCTGACTCAAGGAAATCTTGAAAAACTGAAAGCAAAATTAGCAGAGTTTAGAGCACCAAAAATCTATGGCGGAACTGGTGAAGCACAACTTTGGCCACCGTTTACTCCAGAGCAGGCAGACAAGGTTCTGGCTCTAACAGCAGGATTCAGATTAGTGGGTCAGAGATTTGTTCCCGATTCCTATATGTTCAGCAATCTTGTTTCTCCTTATGTAGGAATGTATTCTGGAAAGGACTGCAAAAATACATTTACCTGTGAAATTACTGATGGGGGACCTGCCAGGGTTTTTCCTCGCGGATTAGATGTGATGGCTTTGCTTGGTTCTAAAAGAGCGAAAGAACTTTTACAAGAATTAGGAGATACCGAATACGAAGGCAGAGATAAAAAAGGCAACAAGATAACCTACGAAAGCCAATTTCTGAAACTAAAAGAGGAGTTTGATAAATTCAACGAATCTGATTGGCAGAAAAACCTTTACTGGTCCTGGCTTTATGCTCTAAAGCCATTGTTAAAAGAATTCGGAAAAGGTTATCCAACCTTTATGCAAACAAAGGCATGGCAGGATAAAGAGCTAACTACTGCTTTAGCTTCTTGGGCAGAATTGAGGCATGACACAATTTTGTATGCAAAACAGAGTTATACTATGACACTCAAGACCGCTCCTCTTTTTCAAAAACCTGCTGTCGGCTATGTTGAGCCAGTGCCTGAATTTTATAACAGATTGCTGGCTTTGACAAAAATGAGCAATAAGGGATTATCTGAAATGAATGTTTTGGATGAAAAGGCAAGATCCCGGCTGAATAATTTGGAAAGGATTTTAGAAAGATTAGTTGAAATTTCCAAAAAAGAACTTCAGAATGAAGAATTGACCAAAGATGATTACGATTTCATTAAAAACTTTGGAGAGAGGTTAAATGGAGTTATTGACGAAGTTCCAGAAAAATCAAAAAAGACAACAATAATTGCAGATGTTCATACCGACCAGAATACCAAAAAGGTTTTGGAAGAGGGGATTGGTTATGTAAAGTTAATTGCTGTTGCTTACAAACTTCCCGATAACAGAATTTTAATTGGAGCAGGACCTGTATTTAGTTATTATGAATTCAAGCATCCAATGGAAGATAGATTAACCGATGAAAAATGGCAAGAAATGCTAAAATCTACTCCTCCTCAATTTCCAGAATGGCTTTCCAATTTTTCTGAATGATTCCGAACGAGAAAGGAAACGCAAATGAATTATTAAGTTAAGTATAAAATAGCTCAAAGGAAGCTAAAATGAAAGGAGTATACTGCTTATTTATTGAAGTTTCAAAGCCAATAAAGATATCAGTCGGAAAATTAGGGAGGATAAAGTTTGGAAAAGGAAATTATATTTATGTTGGTTCGGCTCAAAATAATTTAGAAAAAAGAATTGAGAGACACCTTAGGAAAAATAAAAAGAAATTTTGGCACATTGATTACTTATTAGACAATAGAAATGTTAAAATTAAAAAGGTGTATTATAAATTAACAAAAAGTAAAGAGGAAGAATGTAAAATAGCCCAATTAATATCTCAATATGGTAAATCGATTGAAAATTTTGGTTCTTCTGATTGTAAATGTAAAAGTCATTTGTACCAAATTTAAAAAATCAGACCTTAAAGAATAAAGGAGGTTAAAAATGAAAAAGGTAATTATACCAATAATAATTTTGGCAATAGCAGGAATAGGAGTGAGCTTTAAAAAGATTTCAAAACAAAAAGCAATTTTCGTTGACAAAAGGACAATTGAGTAAGAAAAATTAGAAAGAAAGCCAAGAATAAGCAAAAAAATAAACTGATAGCTCATTCTCAAGTTCTTAAGAACATTAGAATAAAACCATTGCTCAATGAGATTGGGATTTATTAAAACTTAGATTTATTGAAACCTAAAAGAAAATTTCAAATATCAAAAATATGAATTCTAAAATTTTAGTTTTAATTTTGGTTTTGGCTTTAATAGGAGGAGGGATTTTTTGGATAAAAAAAGAGAATGTTTTGGAAAAGCAAAATTTAATTGAAAAAGAAGGAAATTTTAAAATAAAGGAAGAAAAAATTGAAAGTGAAAAGAAAGAGAAAGTTTTAGAAACAAAAAAGCAAGCACCAGAAATTACTTTGATTTCAGTTTATGATAATTATCAAGTCAATCCAGAATTGAAAACTGCTTGGGGCTTTGGGTTAGTAATTAAAACTTCAAATGAAAGAATTTTGTTTGATACTGGAGGCAACTCAAATATTTTGCTTTTTAATATGAAAAAGTTAGGAGTTGATCCAAAATCAATTGATAAAGTAGTAATTTCTCATATCCATAGTGATCATTTAGGAGGATTGGAAGGATTTTTAAAAGAAAATTCAAAGGTAAAAGTTTTTATCCCAAGTTCTTTTCCAGATTCAGTAAGGGAAATGATAAAAAATTATAGGGCAAGTTTTGTTGACATCTCAAAACCTCAAAAAATTTCAGATTTCGTTTTCTCAACTGGAGAACTTTATGGACCACCAAAAGAGCAATCTTTAATAATTCTTTCAAAGAAAGGTTTGATTGTAATTACTGGCTGTGCCCATCCAGGAATAGTAAAAATTGTCAAAAAAGCAAAAGAAATGTTTCCTCAAAAAGAGGTTTACTTAGTTTTAGGCGGTTTTCATCATCCATCAAAAAAAGTAGTTTCTGAATTAAAAAAATTAAAAGTGAAAAAAGTCGCTCCCTCTCATTGTTCTGGAGATGAAATTAGAGAACTTTTCAAAGAAGAATATCAAAATGATTTCATAGAAAATGGAGTAGGAAAAATTATTAGCATAGAATAAAAAAACCCTTGGTTTAATATAGTTTAATATCCTTATTCTAATGTTCTTAAGAACTTGAGAATTAAAAGTTAGGTTTCTTTATTTTTTCTGTTCTGGTTTTCATTAGAAGAATTTAAAAAGTTATTTCTTTAGTTATTATAGAAGGATTTAAAGAGTTAATGAATAATATATCTTATCAACTATGAAAAAGAGTAAAATATCACAAAATATTCTTATTACTATTTTAATCGCTGACTTAATAGCAAGTGGCTATTTTGCTTACCAATGGTGGCAAGTAAGAAAGGAGCTGAAAGGCGCTGCAACTCAGATAGAAAAATTATTAAACCAAATTAATATCCAAATAAATAAGATCAAGGAATTAGAAAAAGAAATCAAAGAATTAAAGAAAACTGACGAAACTGCCAATTGGAAAACTTATCGGAATGAGGAGTATGGATTTGAAGTAAAATACCCAGAGAAATGGACATATAAAGAAGATAGCTACAGCCTTAATAGTTCAAAGAAAATAAACAGGATTACATTTGGCAACTTCCCAAATATGTTTACTATTGAGATTTGCCCAATCCCTTATGAGACATCATTGAAGTTATTAGTCCCCGGGATTTTTCATGAAGCCTTGCCAAGGGAAATAGTAGTTAATAATGTAAAAGGAGCTTATAGAGAAGGAGGTGATCCTGGCGAGGATATAATATCTATTTGGTTGCCGGATCCAAATAACGATGATAGATCATACATATTAACCTTCGAGCAGTCCAAGGATCAGAATTATCAAGAAATTTTCGACCAAATTCTCTCCACCTTCAAATTTATAAATCATGAATAAAATATCACGAAAACTCTCGCAAATTCAATCACGAATTATCACGAATAATAAAGTAAAGTTTAATTTGGACCTAAAAACCAGGCTTTGTTTTGATACGGGAGAGTTGGAAAAGTAATTGAAATTTAATCTCGTAAATGGGTAATTTCATACCACTTGACTTTTAACAGTATTTAAAACTAATATTCCAACATTCTCAAGAATGTTGGAATATTTTTGTCTTATTTTATTGCGAATTTTGAGTTTTATTTTGCTTTTATTCTATCTAGATATTAGATAGATAATAAAATTTGCAACCTTTTTCTAAAAATCGCGTTATTATTATAATGGCCACAATGGCAACAAAAGTTTTGTATTGGGAAATATGAACTTAAATGATGAAAAGGAGTTAGTCAAAAGGGCACAAAAAGAGCCAGAGGCTTTTGCTAAACTTTATGACAAATATTATCCCCAAATTTTTGGCTATATTTTAAAAAGAGTGGCTGATCTTGAGATTGCTCAAGATATTACTTCTGAAACATTTTTTAAAGCTCTAAAGAATCTTTGGAAATTTCGCTGGAAAAATATCTCTTTTTCTGCCTGGCTTTATAGAATTGCTAATAACGAAATCGCCAATTACTTTAGAAAAAACAAAAAATATTCAATTTCTTTAGATAAACTTAAAGAAAATGGATTTGAACCTATTGCTTTACATAATCCGGAGGCAGAATTTTTGAAAGTCCAAGAAGAGTTAAAAAAGCACCAAGATTTTTTAAAAATTCAAGACAAAATTTCTCAACTTCCAATTAAATACCAAGAAGTAATCACCTTGAGATTTTTTGAGAAAAAGAAAATCAAAGAAATTTCTGAAATTTTAGGCAAACGGGAGGGTACTGTGAAATCATTATTACATCGCGGTTTGAAAGAGTTAAAAGGATTATTAGAGAAGGAACAATAAAATTTTACCCCGCACCGAAACTTTAGTTTCTGGTGCGGGGCTCTACTTCATCGGGGATTAGAAAAATTAAAGGAATTAGCAAAATAAAACAAAGGTCGGCTGCTAAAAATTTTGAAATTAAAGAATAGGATTATAATATAATGAAAACTAATCAAAAAATTTTAATCGGAATTGGAATTTTGGTGGTGGTTATTTCTGTAATCACATACTGGCAATTCTACTGTTCAAATAAATTTCATACATTAGCAAATGAAGAATTAAAGAGCTATAAATATTGCGTTTCAGATAGTGATTGTAAAGTAGTGGGATGTGGGCAGTGTGTAAATTTAGAAGGAGTATCTAAGTATGATAATCTGAAAACTTTTTGTTTTAAAGAACCTCATTGGAAGTGTTTGATTCCAGAGGGGTGTAGTTGTGTGAATAATATTTGTGTTGAAATTGAAAAATCTAATTAGAAAGTTTTTGTAGGCCGGGTCATGCCAATTTATTAAAATGCGATGGAGCAAGATATTATTGTGAAGATGACGGATACTGCAAGGGATGCGTTTGTCCTTTGTATTCTCCAGCTTATTGGCTGTCCGATTGATTAAACGCAACCTTTTTCGGCCTTTTGCGTTATGATTGTAGAGAGCGAAAGGTTCTCGCAAACCCCAGCACAGAGCAAAACTCGGTGCGGGGTAAAGGTCGAAAAAGTAATAAATATAAATAATTTTTAAGTATCCAGAGTTAAGAGTTATGAGAAAAGAAGATTTAATTAAAAAATTAGAAAACATAAAAACACCAGAGATTGAAATTCAAAGCCACAAAGAAAGGCTAAAAGTGGCTTTGCTTACCCAGCACCAAAAACTTCGTTTTGGTACTGGGCAGGGCTCTGGATATTTTTGGAATAAAATTATGTTAAAAAGATTAGTTCCTGCTGGTGTTGCTTTGGCTTTAGTTTTGGCAATAGGATTTGGCGTAATTCAGCCGAGATTACAAATAGCCAAAGCAATGGAAATTGCCAAAAAAGACCCTCAGATTCAGCAATTAATGAAAGATTATGGATTAGAGATTAAAGAGGTAAAGTTGCAGGACGGCAAAGCATATGTTTTGCTTGCTCTTCCCGATGCCAAATCGCTTCCTGCATCTCCCAAGGCTTTTTCTATCGCTCACAAGAAAGCTCTTTCTAATGACGAGGAAACCGGTATCCGTGGACCCGGCCAGTTTTTCATCGCTTATCAAGATCCTAAAACAGGTGAAATAATAGAGTCTTCTGGCTCGGTTGCTGAAATAGATCTTAAAGCGGCTAAAGTTGTAAATTTAAAGCAAATTGGAATTGTTGAGCCCATTGAAGGAAAAGGTCCGACAATAGGTAAGTATAGAGGTGAACTTAAAAAGATTGAGACAATAAATGTCGCTCCTTTAACCGAAGAAGAAAAAGCCAGAGCAATTGAAATTGCCAAATCAGAACCAAAGATTAGAGAAATGATTCCTGATTTAGAACAAAGAGAAGTAATTGTTAAACCTTTGCCTCCTCTTAAACTTCGTTTAGATGAAGATCCTGATAACGGAATGGAGGTCACTTCTGCTGACCCGAATGAAGAAAAAAGAGCTAATGTGATTTTCAAGTCTGATGAATATCAGGATATAATCACGGTTAATCTGACTACAGGCAAAGTAGAAGGAGCGGTCTCATACTCGACAAACAGAATTGAAAAACCCCAATCCGAATATCCTGTACCGATTAAACCTCATCCTATTAAGCCCAAGTTTTATCTTGAGCCGGATGGAATTGGAACATCTCTACCTGATGAAGGAGTGGTAATAATGGAACATGAAAATGAAGGTCTCACGGCTAACCAAAAAGAGATATTTACTCAAATGCTTAAAGATATCGCCGAGAAAGATGAGAGAATTAAAGATTTACTAAAAGATAATGATTACGAGATTTTGGATGTCATCAAGTCAAAGCCAATAGTTGAAAAGACCAAGACCAGTGAGACAATAAGAGTAGAAACCGCCACTGTGATTTTAGAAAAAGAAAGCACAGGAAAGAAATACTGGATTACTATTGATTTGGGAACCAATACTGTAAAATCAATAAAGGGCGAGCCCCGTTAGAAAACAATTTTTCAAACTATCCAGACAAATTTTGTTCTGACTGTGTGTGATTGCAAGATTTCTAACGGGGCGAATAATTTTTCTTTCATAAAGCGACAAATCACCAGAAACTAACAAAAGCAACCTAAGAAGGTTGCTTTTGTATTTATCAATTGTTATCATAAGAAAAAATGCTTCCAAGTTATCTTTTTCTTTCAGAAAAAGAATGGCAAAAAAGGATAGAAAAGCTTTTTAAAATTTTGGAAAAGTGTGAGATTTGTCCAAGAAAATGTCAGGTCAATCGAATTAAAGGAGAAGAAGGTTTTTGTAAATTGAAATTTTTGCCAAAGGTTTCAGCTTATCATCCTCATTTTGGAGAGGAAAAAGTTTTGGTGGGAAAATGTGGTTCAGGCACGATTTTTTTGACTAGTTGCAATTTATCTTGTGTTTATTGTCAAAATTATGAAATTTCTCAATTAAGAATTGGAGAAGAAATTTCTTTTGAAAGATTGGCTGAAATGATGCTTGAACTTCAAAAAATGGGTTGTCATAATATTAATTTTGTCACTCCAACTCCGCAGGTGCCCCAGATTGTGAAAGCGGTTTATTTGGCGGTTAAAAAAGGATTAAAAATTCCTTTGGTTTATAATACTAACAGTTATGATTCGATGGAAGTTCTAAAACTTCTTGAAGGAATTTTTGATATTTATTTGCCAGATGCCAAATATTCAGATGATAAAATTGCTTTTAAATATTCTCAGGCGTCAAATTATTTTGAAATTATGAAAAAAGCCATCAAAGAAATGCATCGACAAGTTGGTGATTTAAAGATCAATAAAGAAGGCATTGCTTTTAGAGGACTTTTAGTGCGGCATTTAGTTTTGCCCAACAATTTAGCCGGCTCTGAAAAAATTTTTCAATTTTTAGCCGAAGAAATTTCAAAAGATACTTTTTTAAATATTATGGATCAATACTGGCCAGCTTTTAAAGCTTATAAATATCCAGAACTTTCAAGAAGAATCACCCAAGAAGAATTTAAAAAAGCCATTTCCTTAGCCCAAAAATTTGGCTTAAGAAGAATTTATTTTTAATAAAATTAAAATGATGGGGTTTTTTGGAAAAATTTTAATTTTGTTTGGGATTTTGCTTGTGATTTTAGGGATAATTTTTAGTTTTTTTGGAAAAATCCCTTATTTGGGAAAATTGCCAGGTGATATTTACATTAAAAAAGAAAACTTTACTTTTTATTTTCCTTTGGCAAGTTGTATTTTAATTAGCATTATTCTTTCCTTGATTTTTTATTTAATTTCTAAATTTTTAAAATGATAAAAAACATCTTTATTACTGGAAAACCTGGCTGTGGAAAAACCACTTTAATAAAAGAGATTTCAGAAAAATTAAACTCAAAAATTTTTGGTTTTTATACTGAAGAGATAAGAGAAAAAGAAAAAAGAGTTGGCTTTAAAATAAAAACTTTAGATAAAAAAGAAGGTATTTTATCTCATATTAAATTTAAAAGTAAATATCAGGTAGGAAAATATAAGGTTAATTTAAAAGATTTAGAAGAAATCGGAGTCAAAGCTTTAGAGAAAGCCATAAAAGAGAAAAAAATTGTTTTAATTGATGAAATTGGCAAAATGGAACTTTTTTCAGAAAAATTTAAAAAAGCAGTTTTAAAAGCTTTAAATTCAAAAAACAAAGTTTTAGGCACCATAATGCTTAAAAGAAACCCATTTTGTGATAAAATAAAACAAAGAAAAGACACCAAAATTTTTTATCTAAAAAGAGAAAACTTCAAAAAAATTAAAAAAGAGATTGAAAATTATTTAAAAATAAACTAAAAAGCCAACTAAGAACTAAAAAGCCAACTAAGATTCCTTTTTTATCAAGAATACATCCGGTTATAAATATTCTCACATTCTTAAGAATGTAAGAATATTTTTTGATCTTTGAGATGTTTCTAGGTTCCTCACTAATTTATTTTGGTGATGAATTTTTTAAAAATTACCATCATTTTTGAGTGAAAACTTAGTCGAGATCTTAAATTATTTGATTCCTTCTTAAAAATTATTTAAAATTTAATTAGATGAGAATAAAGGTCGAAATCTCTCAATTAAAGTTTAAACAGTTGAGAGAAAAATTAAAAATCACTTCTAACCATTCTGTTGCCGAAGTGGTTAGATATAATATAGAAAAATGAAAGTCCAAAAACAAAAACCTTCAAAAATTAAAGAATTCTTAAAACCTATTTGGAAAAAGCAAGTATTGGCTTTGATAGTTTATTTGGTTGTTGGTGCTAAGATTGCAAAATTTCTCTGGATGACTTTGAAAAATTGGGGTTACTCGATGCACCTTCCAGAGCCGGGTTTTCTAATAGGAACATGGCTTATATTTCTCCTCACTGTTTTCCCTTCATTTGCTCTATGTTATCTTCTCTCTTGTGTAATCTGGAAGAATCTCAAAAGGGATAGGATTAAAAAAGTTAAAGTGTGGGAAATCACGATGTTTATAGGAATGATTTTAGGCTGCGGTACTCCATTAGGACTTTTTGGGGGAGGTCTACTATTATATGAACTATATCCTCTAATTCCAGGACTTCCAGAACTTCCACTAGGAATGGCAGCGGTAGCTCTGATAGTCCTTTATGGTGGAATAATTTCTGGAGCAGTTTTTGGAATTCTAATTGGATTAATTATTAACTTAATAACTTTGGGCTACAATAAATTAAAGATGATTTCTCATAGGAGAATAATTTTTGGAGCAATTATTGGAATTTTAGTTGGACTAATTGTAAGCTTAATAATAATTATTAGTTACCTAAGAGTTTATAGACCTTATATGGGAATAATTGTAATAGTTATTGGAGTTTCAGTCGCACTAATTGTTGGATTAATTGTAAATTTAATAATCCTTATTTACAATAAATTAAAAAAATAAATAAAAGAATTTTAATTGAGATTTTAATAGGAATTTCGATTGTTAGAGGTTCGATTTTAATATTTAAATCTTTAGAAAAAGAGAGTTTTAAGAGAAAATTTAGGAAAAGGAAGGTAGATGCTTTTTTTTTTAAAAAATTTGAGGAACTTTTTAAAAAATATACCTGAAATTTTATCTTCTTTTCAAATACAAATATTCTAATATTCTGCAGAATATTAGAATATTTCAACTTTTACTCTTAAGACAAATACTTATTAAAGATTTTACTTCTTTTTCTCTTTAAGATATATTTTCAATTTGATTTCTAAAAAGACAATCAGATTTTAAATTATAAGAGGAAAAATAAAAGCAAAAAATTATGGAAGAAGATTTAATTTTAAAAGTGAGAAATTTAAAAGTAATATTAGATAAGGAAAAGATTTTGGAAGATCTTTCTTTTGAAGTAAAAGAAGGAGAAGTTTTGACAATTTTAGGACCTAATGGAGCTGGAAAAACAGTGCTTTTAAAAACTTTACTCGGAGTTTTTCCCTATCAAGGAGAAATTATTTGGAAAAAAGGAACAAAAATTGGGTATGTGCCTCAAAGATTGCCTTTTATAAAAAATATTCCTTTAACTGTAAAGGATTTTTTTAAATTGAAAAATGTTTCAGAAGGGAAAACAAAAGAGATTCTTAGAGAAATTAATCTTGAAGAAGTTTTTGAAAAAGAAGTAGGAAAACTTTCCTCAGGACAATTTCAAAGAATTTTAATTGGCTGGGCTTTGGCAAAAAATCCTTCGGTCTTACTTTTTGATGAACCAATGACCGGGATTGATCTTCCTGGAAAAGGAACTCTTTATTCTTTGATAAAAAGATTAAAAGAAAAAAGAAATTTAACAATTCTCTTAGTAAGTCACGATTTAAATGTGGTTTATAAATTTTCTGATTATGTTATTTGTTTAAATAAAAAAATTCTTTGTGAAGGAGAACCGCAAATAGTTCTTAGCCCAGAAATCTTACAAAAACTTTATGGCGGAGAAATAAAATTCTATAAACATTCTCATTAAAGGTCTCCCTCCCCCACTTATATCCTCCCCCTCCCAGAGGGAGGGGGAGGAGTAAGGAGGGGGAAGGGTAGAGATATTTCCAAATTTGTCCATAATATGCAAAATGATAAAGAGCGCCAACCTTTGTCTTGCATATAACCACTAAAAATTTATGGACTTTCAACTTCTTTTAAGTTTAATTTCAGGAATTTTTATTGGAGGAGTGACCGGTTTTTTAGGAACTTTAATGCTTTCCAAAAGAATGGCTTTAGTTGCCGGACCTTTAGGGCATTTGGCTTTGCCTGGAATTGCTCTGGCTTTGATTTATAATTTTGATGTTTCTTTAGGTGCTTTTCCTTTTATTATCTTAGGAATAATTTTAATTTGGCTATTTGAAATAAGAACAAAACTGCCAATTGAGGCATTAACCGCCATTGTTTTTGCTTCTGGAGTAGCAATTTCTTTTCTATTTTTGCCAATAGAAAAAGCAGAAACGGCTCTAATAGGAGATATCACAAAAGTTTCCTTAAAAGCAACGATAATAACTGTTATTTTATCTATTTTGATTGCGATTTTAGTGAAAAAAATTTATTCTAAAATGGTTTTAATTAATATTTCTGAAGATTTGGCAAAAGCAGAAAAAATTAATGTCAAAAAATATAATCTTTTCTATTTAGGAATTGTTGGAATAATGGTAGCTTTAGGAGTAAAAATGGTTGGCGGACTATTAACTGCAGCTTTAGTGGCTATTCCTGCTTCTACTTCAAGAAATTTAAGCAAAAGTTTGTTTCAATACAACCTCTTGAGCATCCTTTTTGGCGCTTCTTCAGCTTTTTTAGGAATTTTACTTTTTAAAATTCTTCACTTTCCAGCCGGTCCTTTGATTATCATCATCTCTGCATTTTTCTTTTTAATTTCTTTAATTTTTAAAAGATAATGATTTCATTTTGGATTTAGAACTTTAGAATCAAGATTTAACTTTTTAGATGAAGATTAAAGATTAAAGATTAAAGATTTTTAGTTTTTAAAAATCCTTAAAAACTTCATTCTCAAGTTCTTAAGAACATTAGAATAAGATTCTTCTCAAAGAAAATCTTATTCAGAGAAAATTTAGAATTTTGGTTTAACTATTCTTTATCTTTCATTATTTATCTTTTTAATTTTAACATTACGATAAGAGATTTAGTTATTCTGCAATAATATAAATTTTTAAATCAAAAAAATTACTGAATAAATTACTGAATTTATTATTGAATTAATTCAGTAATTTCAAAAATAAAAGCAATCGCTTTTATTTGTAAATCTTTATAAATTCAGAGAAACAGCAAGGGCAGACCTCCCCGACTCAAGTCGGAGAGGTCTGCCCTTGCTCAAATATTTCAATGACCTTTTTCAGTTGATTTGAATTTAAGGATTGAGTTTTATATTCTCACATTCTTAAGAATGTGAGAATGTTTTTTAAATCTTGATAGATTTTTAAGTGTCTTTTTTAGTGCTTTTTCTATTTTCTTGACAAGCACATTTAGGGTTATACAATAAAATATAGAAACCTTAAAAAGGAGGTGAGAAAAGTGGAAAATATATCTTCTTCAGTTTTAAGGATTGAGGAAGAAATCAAGAGAATAAGAGGAGAAATCAAGGAGATTAAAGAAAACATGAGAAATATGGCTACAAAGGAAGATATAAGAAATATGGCTACAAAGAAGGATATAGATGAACTTAAAAATAGAATTGATGAACTAGAAGGTAACTTTCAAAGGGAAAATAGGAGGCTCAGAGATAGGATTAGCGATCTAGAAGACAGATATGAAACCATAATAATAAGAGCAAAGATGGCTCAAAGGTTAGTGGGAGGACCAATAGCATATCCTCCTATGACCTTTGCAGAGGACTCCACCTTTTGTGATGAGTACAAAATTGCTACTTATAGAGAAAAGAGTGGCCTTCTTTAAAGTCAAACTTAAAGAGCTTGGAGACCTCTTTAAAAGAGGTCTCTTTTTTTATTGTGATAAATAATAGTTATATGCGAAATAAGGGGGTGAGATGAGGGAAGGGGGAGATTCTTTCTCAAAAATGTATTTATTTTATACATAGGTTGCAAAAGATGAGATACATTTTTGACACCCATAAAATACCAGATAATGGTATAATTAGAAAAAGAAAAGGTCGAAAATCATCAAAAATTAGTCAAAATGTATCTCATCAATATGGTAAAAAGAGCA
>Ga0190306_1000248_pt1 | contig 19991 bp, 14 predicted proteins | sample 48700734_MG_FD_161657 | JGI IMG/M metagenome (GOLD analysis project Ga0190306, IMG submission 161657) | Hydrothermal vent sediment bacterial communities from Southern Trench, Guaymas Basin, Mexico - 4870-07-3-4_MG | ecosystem: Environmental > Aquatic > Marine > Hydrothermal vents > Sediment ... | reverse complement strand
TTTTTGTGTTTTACAAAATCTGTTTTTATTCTGCCGATTCCCATTCAACAATATCTTTCCAATCCTTATCGCCATTATAAAAGCCATAAAACATATCTTTTACATCATCGAAATCTATTTCTTCAGTAACAGATCTAAAGTATCCTGTTTTATCTCTATATTCAACAATATAATTTTTCCCGGAAATAGCTGTTTGAATATAACTATCTCCCTTACTTAATATCATAAAATCGTTATCCTCGTCTAAATCGTTTAAAGCATTTTTTATTTTCGATTTGTCAATATCTTTGTATGTATCGCCATTTGCCATTTCAATTGCGAAGAAAGTTTCTGTAATTCCTTGAACATGCTTTTCTAATTCTTTTGCAGCTTTCTCATATTCTTTCGACATTTCATTAGCTGTTTTTTCGTAATCTTCAGTCATTTTCTCGGCTTCTTTCATTAATTTATTAGCATCAACGCCGTATTCTTTCATAATATTACGAGCTTTTCTACTGTTTAAGCCTGTATATTTCGACAAAGCTCTTCTGCTTGAAAGACCAATAATCATAAACAATGCAAAAATTCCGGCTAAAACATAAGCTATAACTTTAGATGTTTCGGGTTTAGCTTTAAGATTATGAATAAGTGCATTATAAAGCATCCATATACCCCAGAGATTTACTGCCAACCCAATAATAGCACCAAGAAAATAACTTAAACCACCAAAAACTTCTAAAAAAGCATTAATCGGCATAAGAACTAACAATACTGCCGACACTCTTAAATTTGCTTCGAAATCGGTTTCTCCGGTACAAATAGATGATATAATTAAAATAATTACTCCTCCTAAAAACAATCCTATAACAGCTCCAATAATAGACCAAATAAGAGCCATAATACCAATAGCTTCACCAAACATTCCTCCACCTATACCGGTAATATTTAAGACACTCCATAACAAAGCAAAAACTCCTGCAACTGCACCATAAATTAATGCTTTTATTACTAACGAACCTATATCTCCTTCAGAAGTCATAGATACAAAATACTCTTTCGGATTCAAAAGTGCTTGTTTCGAATCGTCGATAAACTTTTTAAAATTAAATTTTTCGTTTGCCATAATATTTGTTATTTACGTTTTAAGTAAATTTATAAAATTGTATTTACAATATCAAATAAAAATAATTTTATTATTTAAACATTATCTAATTCCGGCAACACGTTTTACAGCATCGGCACCATATCGTTTACGTATATTATCTATTGTTTTATACAAACTTATCATTTCTATAGTGTCTTCTAACATATTTAATTACTGTACTCCACCAACCAGATGCGAAAATTTTACGCCTATAAGACGTATTAACATACGACGGGTATATAATCGTACAATAACTCTTAGCAATTTTTATTAATGTATGATTGAAAGATGTGTAAGGAATTTGCTTTTGTAAAGTATGAGTATCGAAATTATAATAACGTATTTTTATGGTAATACAAGATGTTAGTTTGTGTTTTTTTCGTAAATCGAAAGCCAGCTTTTCTGCCATAGCAGAAATTAATGTATTCAACATCTTTATATCGGCAGTATCGTGTTCGAAAGTGCGTTCGCTGCTAATAGATTTTCGTTCGGAATACTGTTGCACCTCAGTAATCATTACTACTGTTCTTCGGAATTTTATATTGGCAATACCTGCATCTTCTGCAGCTTTACCTGTTAAATATATAATTTTATCTTTAAGTATTTCAAAGTCTTTATCATCGGGGATGTCAAGTTCTTCAACACTTTCATAAACAGTATTACTTTTCATCCGGGTAACAAATATATTCTCCGTTATTCGTTTATAAAATAATTTAAAATCATAATATCCTCTAACATCTACTATTATTGTATCTTTTGGATAGCGAAAATCATCTATACCACGTCTGTCGCTCAGCTTCTGATATATATTTATTATCTCGGGAATTAATGTTTTTTCATCTAAGCTATTGTGTATTTTTTATTCCGCCTTTAGCTGTCCGATACTTAGCCCAATCTAATAAATTTAAATAAACACTCATAATTGTTGCATCAACCAATTTTATTGATCTACCCTCTATTTCGGCGATTTCTTTATAACCCGGTTGCCTTGAAAATACATTCTTATAATATCTCACAAGCTCAAAATATATATGTTTATATACTCGCCAGTTTCTATTTGCATTTTCGTCAGACATAGTCGATTTTGCGGGACTCTGTTCTAAATTCAAGTCTTGTAATAATTTTTCATCAACACTCAATCCGAGATTTATTTCTCTTAAACTCAGGCATTTATTAAGCTGTCCGAAAATCATAGCTACAAATTGATCATAAGTTTTATATGAAGAACATCCTTTGTCTGATTGATACCTATGAATAGAAGCGCAAAAAATATGCTTTGGTATTAAATCTATTATTTGTTGAGTCCACTCCGAAAAGCCGCTAAGCGGTTAACTTTACAAAAAGACTGAAAGCTATAAATCTGTATGTCAGTTTGTTATAAATCCGATAAGCGGCTATAAATTGACAACTTTAGTTTTCGGAGTAGTCTCTTTGTTTTAATAATGGAGTATCCGTTTTTTTATATATTTTTATGCAATGGAATAAAACTCATATTTTTTTTTAAAAGTTTGCACTTCAAAATTTGGAAATTTTGAGCTTTTCCCTAATTTATTCTTTCGGACAGGTATTATTACTTAGCAAGTAAATTAATTTAAGTTAAATATATAAATATTTGTATATTTACCCTGTCCTATTGATATCATAAACAAAATTTATTATGAGTGCTAAATTTGTAAAAAATGCTGTTGGAAGAATGATTCCCACAGAAATTAACGGAAAACCGGTTATTCCGTTTAAGGGTGTTGGAAAATACAAACCCGATAGTAGAAAGTACGCGCCCAAAATAAAATCGAATATTGATTTTCCCATAGATGGGAATAAACAAGTTGCTACTTTAAAAGAAGCATTAATAAAAGCCGGATTAAAAGATGGAATGACAATTTCAACGCATCATCATTTTCGAAATGGAGATTTACTTGCCAATATGATTTTTGATATTGCAAAAGAACTTGGAGTAAAAAATTTACGTTGGTTTCCTTCAGCTTCTTTCCCATGTCACGAGCATCTAATTCAATATCTCGAAGATGGTACAATTCATCATATAGAAGGAAGTATGAATGGGGCTTTGGGACGATTTGCTTCAAAAGGGAAGATGAAAGGTACAGGAGTGTTGCGTTCGCATGGTGGTAGATATCAGGCTGTTCAGGATGGTGAAGTTGAAATTGATATTGCTATTATTGGTGCCGCTTGCGCTGATCCTTTTGGAAATGCAAATGGATTATATGGTAAATCGGCAAGTGGATTATTAGGCTTTGCTCTTGCCGATTCGCAATATGCCGATAAAGTAATTGTTGTAACCGATAATATGATTCCATTTCCATGTATTCCATGGCAAATACAAGGTAATAATGTTGATTATACAGTTGAATTAGATAAGGTTGGTATTCCTGAGAAAATAATATCCGGTACTACAAAAATCACAAAAAGTCCCGATAGATTATTACTTGCCGAGATGACAGCAAAATTCTGCGACGAAACAGGCATTATAAAAGATGGTTTTTCGTTTCAATCGGGAGCCGGTGGTACCTCATTAGCTGTTGGTGAATATTTTGCCAAAATAATGAAAGAAAAAGGTATTAAAGCACGATTTGCACGTGGTGGAAGTAATAAATATCTTGTTAAAATGCTGGAAGAAGGTCTTGTTGATTATATTCTCGATGGACAAACTTTCGATTTAGAAGGAGTTAAATCGATGGCCGAAAATCCAAATCATGTATGGACAAGTCCGTTTACTAGTTATAATTATCACGGAAAAGGAAATTTTGCTGGTATGGTAGATGTTGTTATTCTTGGTGCAACTGAAGTTGATACCGATTATAATGCAAACGTAGTAACACATTCCGATGGATATTTGCTTCATGGTATTGGTGGTTGGCAGAATTGTTTGTTCTCGAAAACAGTAATCTTGCCTGTTCCTTTATTCCGCGACAGAATACCTATTATCAGAGATAAGGTTACTACTATTTGTGGGCCGGGCGAATTAATTGATGTTATTGTTACCGAGCGTGGAATAGCTATAAATCCGAAAAGAAAAGATTTATTAGAGAAAGTTAAGAACTCTAATTTGCCAATAAAAACAATAGAAGAACTTAAAGAAGAAGCTGAGAAAATTTGTGGAAAACCAAGTAACCCGGAATTTGGCGATGAAATTATTGCAGCAATAAAATGGGTTGATGGTACTGTAATTGATGTAGTTAAAAAAGTAGGAAAATAATATGGACAAACTTTATCCCGATTCGGGTGTAGAATTATCGGAATTTATTGCCAAACGTTACGATAAGGTAATGAATATCGCATCTTTCGGACTATATAAGTCTTTTATAAAAAAAGCAATAAAGAATTTAGAAATAAAACAAAACGATAAAATTCTTGATCTAGGTTGCGGTACAGGACGTAATATATTATTAATGAACAAGTATCTATCAAAAGACTCTTTGCTTATAGGTTTAGATATTTCTGAAGATATGGAAAAACAATTTAATACACAATGTGGTAAATTCCCAAATATTAAATTCATTAATAAAAGAATAGATCAAAGCTTTGAATTAAATCAGAAATTCGATAAAATATTTATCAGTTTTGTAATTCATGGTTTCCCTCACGAAATACGGAGAAATATTATTACAAATGCTTACAATCATTTAAAAACCGGAGGGACTTTTAATATTCTTGATTTTGCCGAATTCGACATGAAAAAAATGCCCTTTCATCATCGATTTATTTTTAAAAAGATAGAATGTAAATATGCTTTTGACTTTATTGAAAGAGATTGGAAGAATATTCTGAAAGAGTATGGCTTTAATAATTTTCATGAAAATCATTATTTTAAAAATTATGTACGATTACTAAAAGCAGAAAAAATATAATGACAGATAAGATATTAGATGGTAGAAATAGAAAAGATATTGAAATAGGGAAAGATGTTGAGATTGTTCAAAAACACCATCAGCGAACAGGAATATTAACAGAAGGAATTGTAAAGAGAATACTTACCAAATCGGCAAATCATCCTCACGGAATAAAAGTGCAATTAGAGTCGGGTGAAGTTGGTAGGGTTAAGAATATTTTAAAGATATAATTTATTCTATCCGTTCTACCACCAAAGATAGCGATTGCACGGACTTAATCTTTTTTTCTGTAGAATTAATCAAGGCGGTTAGAATTATAAAATTAGAATGTGAATCAAAAAAAAATGCCGAACATTTCGTTCGGCATTTTTTATAATAATTGAAATTATTTTAAACCTTTTCTTTTTAATAAAGGATCGATAGAAGGTTCTTGTCCTCGGAAATTTTTGTAAAGAGTCATTCCTTCGTCAGTACCACCTCTGGAAATAATATTATCTCTAAGTGCTTTTGCAGTTTTCTGATCGAACAAACTAGTTTCTTTAAATGCTTGAAAAGCATCAGCATCTAATACGGCAGCCCAAATATATCCATAATATCCTGCTGCATATCCTCCACTAAAGATATGAGAAAAATATGTGCTTCTGTAACGAACAACTATTTCGGGTATTAAACCAATTCGATTTAACACCTCAGTTTCGAATTTATTAACATCAAGATTGTCTTGTTTCTCGTTAAGAATTTGATAGTTCATATCTAATAAAGCAGCAGAAACATATTCAACAGTAACAAATCCTTGATTAAAATGAGAAGCTTTAACTAATTTATCAACAAGTTCTTGAGGAATAACTTCTCCTGTTTCGTAATGAAATGCATAAGTTTTTAGAACTTCTGGTTCTAAAGCCCAGTTTTCCATTACTTGCGAAGGAAGTTCAACAAAATCTCTTGGTACAGAAGTACCCGATAATGTGTTATAAGTACAATTTGATAATAATCCGTGAAGTCCATGACCGAATTCGTGGAACATAGTTGTAACTTGTTCAGCAGTTAATAAACATGGTTTATCGGCTGTTGGATTCGAGAAGTTAGTAACATTCAATATTACAGGAGTAGTTTCTACACCATTTTGTCTCGATTGTTTTCTAAAACTTGTCATCCATGCACCACCTTGTTTGCTGGGTCTTATGAAATTGTCGGTATAAAAAATTCCGATATGTTTACCATCGGCTTCTTTTACTTCAAATACCTTAACATCTTTCTGATATACAGGAATATCTGTTCTTTCTTCGAAAGTAATACCGTATAATTTATTAGCTACGCCGAATATTCCCTTACGAACATTTTCTAATGTAAAATAAGGACGTAAAGCTTCTTCGTCGAAATCGTATTTTTCTTTTCTTAATTTTTCAGAATAATACCACCAATCCCAAGCTTGTAATTTAAAATTGTTACCTTCAGAATCAATCATTTTTTGTAATTCTTTGGCTTCTTGTTTTGCAACAGGTAATGCTGAATCCCATATTTTATTTAATAAATCAAATACATTTTCAGGATGTTTTGCCATATTGTTTTCAAGAACAAATTCGGCATAATTAGAATATCCTAATAAATGAGCTTTCTCAATACGAAGATTTATAATTTTTTTAACGATTTCTTTATTATCGTTTTCGTTATTATTGTTACAACGATTAGTATATCCTTTAAATATTTTTTCTCTTAAATCTCTTTTATCAGAATATGTTAAGAAAGGTATTAAACTTGGCTTTTGAAGAGTAAATAACCATTTTCCTTCATATCCTTTAGCTTTAGCAGCTTCTTTTGCACTTGAGATTGACGATTGGGGTAATCCTGCTAAATCTGCTTCATTATCGATAACTAATTCAAAAGCATTTGTCTCTTTAAGAACATTCTCCCCAAATTGAAGAGTTGCCATTGATAAATCTTTATTAATTTCGCGAAGTGTTGTTTTTTTCTTCTCATCGAGATTAGCACCACCACGAACAAAGCCTTTATATGCTTTTTTCAATAACATTGCTTGTTCTGTATTAAGATTAAGCTCATCTTTTTTATCGTAAACAGCTTTTACTTTTTTAAACAAATCTTCGTTTAAAGAAATATCATCACCATGTTTAGAAAGTAGAGGAGAAACTTCTCTGGCAATTTTGTTTAATTCTTCGTTAGTATTAGCTCCTTTTACATTAAAAAAGATACTGCTAACTCTATCGAGTAAAATACCACTATTATCGAGAGCTACAATAGTATTTTCGAAGCTTGGTTCTTCTGCATTATTAACTATTGTATTAATTTCATCGATATGTTTCTTCATTGCTTCTTTAAAAGCTGGTATATAATCTTTTGTCTCGATTTTATCGAATGGAGGAACATTGAAAGGAGTATTAAACTCGCTTAATAAAGGATTGTCCTTTATTCCTTGCTGTGCATTATTACAGGCACTAAGCATAACTATTGCTGAAAACAATATTAAATAAATTTTTTTCACTATTATTTGATTTTATATTAAACATATATTAAATATTTCTTTGCGCAAATTACTAATTATTCGAACTAATTAAAAATATTATGAAACATTCAATTATGTTTTGATAAATTAATTATATAAAGGTTTAAAAGGCTCAGTTCATATTTTTAGTTGAATTATTTTTTTTTAAAGATATTATTTTACTAGCGTCTGAAAATTTTTTACAGCAATGTTTAAATTAAACATAAGTAGTATACAAGGAATTAAAATCTGCTTATTCGTTTATATTTGTTTATTTGACTGATTCAATAAAATAATCTAAATTATTATATTACAGATGTGTATGAATAAAAACATATTAATAAGAGAGCAAAAGAGTATTTTTAGAGATGCTTTAAAGGGTATAAAATTGCTTGATAAATAAGTCCAATTTTTATTATACTCTTAGTGTTATAATTATTTATTCAAAAAAAAATGAAGTGGTATTTCCTTATTTGTAAAATCTCTTTAATTCTGATGCAGTATATGAGTTATTACAATTTATGATATTTTTCGGAGTATCTTTTGCAATTATTGCTCCTCCTTTATTACCACCATCCGGACCTAAGTCGATAATATAATCAGAATTTATAATTATATCGAGATTATGTTCTACAACAATAAGGGTATTACCATTACTAACAAGTTTTTTTAATAAGATTATTAAATTTTCAATATCAGCGAAATGTAAACCTATACTTGGCTCGTCGAAAAGGTATAGATTTCTGCATTTCGATTTATTAAGTAAACCAAGAGCTAATTTTAATCGTTGCGATTCGCCACCGGATAGTGAATTGCCTTTTTGACCAAGTTTAATATATCCTAAGCCTATTTCGTTAATGATTGCAATTTTATCTTGTATCTTTTTATGTTCGTTAAAAAAATTATAAGCTTGTGAGAATGTCATATCAAGAACGTCGGAAATATTTTTATTCTTATATCGATATTTTAAAGCAGCATTATTATATCTTTTTCCTTTGCATTGTTCACACTCAATCCATATATCAGAGAAAAAATCCATACTAACTTTAGTAAACCCTAAACCATTGCACTCGGTACATTTCCCATCTTTAGAATTAAACGAAAAATATGATTTTTTAATTTTATCCTTTTTTGCTTCTTCAGTATTCAGAAATATGTTCTTTATATCGTCGAAAATTCCGGAATACATAACAGGAGTTGTTGTAATATTTAGTTTAATATCTTTTTGATTAATACTTATTATATTTTCGAAATATTCTAAGCCTGATATTTCTGTACAATTTGTTGGATTTGAAACATTTGCAGATTTTGCAATTACATCGAATACCAGACTGGTTTTTCCACTACCCGATACTCCTGTAATAGTTGTTATACAGTTGATAGGAATATCAACATTAATATTTTTTAAATTATTGGCAAAAGCATTTTTAATTTTTAGATGTTTGTTATTAGTAGGAATTCTTGTGCTTGGAATGAATGATTTATGTGTATTAAGATATCTCGACGTTTCTGAATTCCTATTATTTAGAAGATTGTTTATATCTCCCGTGAAAATTATTTCACCACCATTTTCTCCGGCTTTTGGACCTATTTCTATAATATTATCGGAAGCTAGAATGATATCTTTATCGTGTTCAACTATTATAATCGTATTTTCAGCATTTTTAAGTTTTTTAATTAATTTTATTAATTGTTTTGTATCTCTAGCATGAAGTCCTTTCGTTGGTTCATCTAAAATATATGTTATGCCTGTTAACTCCGAGCCAATCTGAGAACTAAGTCTTAATCTTTGAGCCTCGCCTCCCGATAGTGTTATTATATTTCTATCGAGACTTAAATATCCTAATCCGGCGTCTTTAAGTAAGTTCAATCTACGAATAATTTCAATTCTTATATCTTCAGTTATCTTTAAGATATTCTTTAACTCAGTATCTGTAATATCCTTATTATTAAACATATCGAAAAACACAATACTCTCGTTAATAGATTTTTTAGTTAATTGTGAGATATTAATATCTTCGAAAAATACATTTCGAAATTCCTTATTTAATCGTTCTCCATTGCAGAGTTTACAAGCTTTTTGTTTAACAAATTTCTCTAGGCATTTACCTGTTTTATTTTTATACTTTAAATCGTATTCTTCTTTAATAATTGTAGCAAATCCTTTCCAACGAGTAGTAAATTCATGAACTCCTTCTCTGTTTTTTCTTTTGAAATGCCATTTTACATAAAACTCTTTTTCTCCTGTGCCATACAGAGCAATGCTCTTAGCTGTATCGTTTAAAGAGTCCCAATTAACCGAATAGTCGATACTCATATCACTAGCTACTTGTTGTAAAATTGCTAGAAATTGACCATCTTTCTCGGTAAAATATTTTATACAATTATCATTACTTAAAGCACCATCGAAAATAGATAATTCCGGATTTGTAATTATCATCGATAAGTTTCCTGTAATAGAGTGCCCCAGTCCGTTACATTCTGTGCAAGAACCTGATTGATGATTAAAGGAAAAATTATTAGCCATTAATGGGAAATGACCTTTAAAGCTACATTTAGTGCAATTGCCGTTTTCTAATTTATTTCCACAATCAGGACAATAAGCTTTGCCTACACGTGCATATAATAAGCGGTAATACTCGTAAATATCGCTTACTGTTCCAACTGTAGAACGTGGGTTTTTATTCAAATTCTTTTGATTTACAGCAATTGCAGGAGTTATTCCCGTAGCACTTTCGAATTTTGCATTGTTTTGGTTATCAATAAATTGACGTATATATGATGAAAAACTTTCTGTATATCTTCTTTTACTCTCGGCATAAATAGTGTCGAAAGCAAGCGATGATTTTCCACTTCCGGAAAGTCCTGTTATTGTAGTAATTTTATTAATAGCTATTTCAATATCAATGTTTTTAAGGTTATTAGTAGTTATTGATTTAAATTGAATACTATTACTAATATTATGTGTTTTATTATTTTTATCGATAATTCGATTAGCATTATTAAATGCTTTATTTAAAGCTATACCGGTTAAAGTACTTGTTTGGGCTATTTCGTATGGAGTTCCGGTAGCAACAATTTCTCCTCCGTTTTTTCCACTTTCCGGACCAATATCAATAACATAATCTGCTGCATTAATAATATCGGTATTATGTTCGATAATAATTACTGTATTTCCCTTGTCGACTAAATTATTAATTGATAATAATAATATTTTTATATCGGCAAAATGCAAACCTGTAGATGGTTCGTTTAATACATATAAAGTTTTACCAGAAGACGATTTACTGAGTTCGGCTGCTAATTTTATTCTTTGAGCTTCGCCACCCGATAAAGTTGTAGCAGGCTGTCCAAGTTTTATATATCCCAATCCTAAATCGATAAACGATTGTAAGATTCTATTTATATGCTTATTATCGTCGAAAAACAGATATGCTTCATTAATCGACATTTCAAGAACATTGTAAATATTTTTTCCTTTATATTCTACTTCAAGAGTTTCTTTATTAAATCTTTTTCCCAAGCATTTTTCGCATAATATATCTACATTACCTAGAAAATGCATTCCTATTTGTATTACTCCTGCCCCTTGACAGTTCTCGCATCTACCTCCTTTAACATTAAAAGAAAATCTGCTTTTTGTCCATTTTCGCCTTTTCGATAATTCTTGCTCGGCAAATACTTGTCGGATATGGTCGAACAATTTTGTATATGTTGCAGGATTACTACGAGGAGTACGTCCTATAGGGTTCTGTGAGATTTCTATTATCTTATCGATATTTTCTATTCCTGTGATATTATTATCACAAATAGCCTTATTTGTGCTCCTATTTAGTTTGTTTTTAACACTTTTAGCCAAGACTTGTTCTACCAAACTTGATTTGCCTGCTCCTGAAACTCCTGTAACAATATTTAAACAAGCTAATTTGAAGCTGACATTAATATTTTTTAAATTATTTTTTGAAGCATTATGTATGTCTATTGTTTTTCCGTTTCCTTTTCTAACATTTTGTTTTAAGCTATTACTGATTTTTAAATATTCGGCTGTAATACTATTTTTGGCATTTAGTAAATTGCTTGTAGGTCCATTATATATTATCTCTCCTCCTTTTATTCCTGCACCAGGACCAATATCAACCAACCAATCGGAAGCTAATATTGTATCTTTATCATGCTCGACAACAATTGCTGTGTTTCCATTATCGACTAATCGACGTATTAACTCTATTAACTTGTCGTTATCTCTATTGTGTAATCCAATAGATGGTTCGTCGAGAATATAGCTTATTCCGCGTATTCCGGTGTTAGCCTGGTTAACTAAACGTATTCTTTGAGCTTCGCCACCCGAAAGACTTGATGATTCGCGATTAAGGTTCAAATAGCCTAAACCTAAATCGATAAGCAAACTTGTTTGTTTTAATATTTGATTAATTATTGGACTAGCAACTATATTTTCCTTGTTTGTAAGTTTAATTTCAGATAGAAAGCTATTTAACTCATCAATAGTAAGAGTTGTGAGTTGGGCTATATTGTAATTATGAAATATTACAGATAATGCTTTTCCCGATAATCTTGTACCATGGCATTCAGTACATTCAACAGAATGAACAAAACGCAGTATATTTTTATTTCTATCGCGTTTAAGAATATCGTTCATCACAGGAAGAATTCCTTTATAATATCCTTCTTCTCGAGGCTTAGCTTTAATTCCTGTCCATTTCATTCTAGATTCTAATGTATGTTTCCCGAAAGGAATTTTTATTTTATTACTACCATTAAGAATAATATTTTTTTGTATGTCGCTAAGATTTTTCCAAGGAATATCGACATTAAATCCTTCCGATTGACAGACTTTATCTAGAACATCTATTGTAACTTGCGAATAAACAGTATATCCCGAAGGAGTTGTAATTTTAAGAGCTCCTTCGCGAAGAGTTTTGTCTTCTGATTCGATAAGTAATTCAGGATCGACTTTTTCTTGTAAGCCAAGACCTTTGCAAGTACTACATGCCCCTTTTTCGGAATTGAAAGAGAATAAGTTTCTATTAATCTCTTCTTTATTAAGCATATTATTATCGTATTCGCCAACACGAGCGTATAATAATCGCAAATAATTATAAATTTCGGATAAAGTACCTACTGTTGAGCGCGGATTTTGGATAGTAGATTTCTGATTAACAGCAATTGCCGGTGATAATCCTTGAATATGTTCAACTTCGGGACGTTTTATCTTACCCATTAGCTGACGAGCTTGAGAAGAAAATGTTTCGAAGTATTTTCTTTGGCTTTCGCGATAAATAGTGTCGAATACTAATGATGATTTTCCTGACCCTGAGACACCTGTAACAACAATAAATTTATTGTGAGGTAATTCAATATCGATATTTTTTAAATTATGTTGCTGTGCACCACGTATGGAAATTTTTCTACTCATTAATGTTTTCTTTAGTTCTATACAAAAAAACTAAAAAACTTATTAATAACCTTCTTAGTTGTAATAATTGTTTCAATTATTACAACTAATCTATAAAACAAAATATTTTTGATTAGAATTTTCTATTTACCTGTCATAATAAATAATGGAGCCGACTCGAAGCTTTTATAAAAAGGTCGTAAACGTTCGGTATTATAAAATTTCTCTATATCTACTGTTTTCGATTGACTTGTAACTAAATCAATAGGGCAATTGTCGTATCTTCCGTTTCGAAGAGTAACTAATCTACCATGTATTCCTTTTAATATTAAGTCGAGAGCAAGATTACCATATGCCATGGGGACAATAGAATCCATAGCATCAGGGTCTCCACATCTTACTAAATAACCTAGTTTTTGATTTATAACATTAATTCTTTCGCCATTATTATATTTGGGTGATAATTCTTTTAATTTAGCAGACACAAGGTTCCCAATACCGCCTAATTTTGCATGACCGAACGCATCTTTTTCGTTATTAGAGAATGTCATTTCACTTTGACCTTTGAAAGTAGTGCCTTCAGACACTAAAACAACAGAATATTTGCTGGGGTTTGTATATCGGTCTTTTACAAGAAGTTCTGTTAACTTATTAATATCGAATTTATATTCGGGAATAATACATCGGTTAGCTGCACCGGCCATAGTGGGTAATAATGCTGTAAATCCGGCATATCTGCCAAATACTTCTAATACTAAGAATCGTTCGTGAGATCCTGCTGATGTTCTAAGACTATTAGTTAGCATTATCGTTCTTGTAACACAAGTACTAAAACCAATACAATAGTCAGTTCCATTAACATCGTTATCCATTGTTTTAGGTATTCCAATTACTTTAATACCTTCTTTATCTAATCTTACTGCATAACTTAAAGTATCGTCTCCTCCAATAGGTATTAAATAATCGATTCCAAGGTACTCTAAATTTTTTAATACTTCGGATGTTAAATCGTTAATATCATTTGAGTATTCTTCTTTTAAATGCTTCGGAACATTTATTTTTAATAATTTACTTGGATTGGTTCTTGATGTATGAAGAAATGTGCCTCCGCTTCTACCCGCTTTATTAACAATGCTTTCTGTTAATATAATTATACTTTCGTTATTATCTTGTTTTTTTTCTCTTCTAATATTTATTAATCCTGCCCAGCCTTTTTTTATTCCTATTACTTTATATCCTTCTCTTGTTGCTCTTATTGTAATTGCTCTAATAGCAGGATTTAAACCGGGAACATCTCCACCTCCGGTTAATATTCCTATTGTTCCTTTGTAAGTTACAGAATTTGCCATAATATATTTTTTATTAGAATTATTTAGAATAATGATGAAATAAAAAGCAGAACGATTAAAGAACTAAGATGCTTATATTTAATCTATAATGATAAGTACTGAACTATAATTTATAATAATTTGTATTATTTAATTATTGTTAAATTTATTATATTAATAACAAAAAGCAAAACTAAATTAGAAAAATCAGCGATTTAAATAAAAAAAAGAGCTGTACATTAACAGCTCTTTAATTGTAAAAAAATATTTTAGTTACTTCTTTTTGAAATCAAAATTATTATCTAAAGTAATTCCCATTTCATCAATAAATTCTTTGATACCATCGATAAAGTTTTCAAAATATGGTTCTGCTAATTCTTGACTTCCGTCTTCAAATGTTAGAACAATATCTGTTTCATTATTTATTATTCCTAATTCAATTGTTGCCATTTTTTTCCCACTTTCGTTGTAAACGCCGGCATAAAAAGTTTTATTTACTGCATCAATTATTTCTTCATTAGTTGTATATGGATGATTATCTGATTCCATTTCTTCTACAAGCTCAATTAGTGCAGATACATCAACATTTGCTTTTACTTTTATTGTTCTGTATTGAACATATCCGTTAACTGAAGATAATTCTTCTTTTGTATTATCGGTAAAGATAATAGTACCACCAATCGACATTATTTGATTATTATTAAGAAATAATGCTTCGGTAATTGAAGTAGATGTTGCACCGTCTGTAAATTCAATAGTAAATTCGAAAGGAAGAAGATAAACAGAAAGGTCTAAACCTTGAGGGTCTCCATTATTTTGCCATGTTGCATCTAAAACAAGTTCAACATATTTTGTATCATTAATATAAAGATTAGCATCTATTGCTGTTGGTTGATACCAAGTATCATACTCGTCAACAAATTCTTGATCTTCGAAATTATTTATTGTTAAAGTAGCATTGTTTTCAGTTAGTGTTGAATCGGTAGGGAAATTAATAACAATGTTAGTTCCGCCGTGAGTAATATCCCATGCTTGGGAAGCAATACTCCAAGTATAAGTCCCTAAATTTCCTGTGAAATCGAAATGTCCTTCTTCTTTAACAGATTTTAAACCTTTATCAGACGAAAGGGTTAAATATTTTTTAATTGTATTAAAAACAAAAGAGCCTTTAGTAGATTTAGCTATACTAAAAGGATCGTCCATATCTTGAAGTTCAACAAATGCTTTAAATCCTTGAGCATTTTGCATTTGATCTAAATCTGATTGCATGTCGGCATCAAGGTTTTCTAATATTACTTTGCTATCATCTGGACTAAGCATATTGTTTTCGTCATCATTACAGGCAACAAAAAATACTGAAGCAAAAATCATAGATATTGCAAATAACTTTTTAATGGTTTTCATAGTTTTCATAGTTTTATAAATTTAATTAATAATAGTTTGCTTTTTATAATAATAATTTTACGAAAAAATATTTACTTTGTTACTTCTCAAAAACAACTATTGTGCCAAAAGTATTATGTCTATTTTTTAATAGTAATATATTATTGAGCTGCTTGAGTAATAACTATTCTATCGAAATAATCACCCGCCTCAAGTCCTATCGTAATTATTCTTTGACTAGGTAAAGTATTAGAATCAATTTTTATGAAAAGAGTATTTTTATCGCGACGTTCAACTACGAAACAATTTTGTTTTATTGAATAATTATTTGATTCAAAATTAATATCTTCGAAATTATAGAAATATTCATTATCGACAGATATGTCTGTTATCCACCACCAATCACCCTTGGTTGTTATTATTGTTGAATCGGCATTTGCCTGAAATTTGGCATCTTTAGTAGATAATTTAATAATATCATCCCATTTTCCGATTTGACTTATTTTATCGGAAGAGCAAGAAAAAGAAACAAGAATAATAGTAATTATCGAAATACAGAGTATATTTATTTTCATAATCTATATATTTAAAATGATATAAACTAATATAAATATAGATGGAAAATTTTTACAAATAGTTGCGTGATATTTTTTTATTTTAACCTTAAATCCGCAAGTCGTACAACAAATTTGTTGAAAATCCACTGCGCTTTTTAAAGTGAGTCGTGGCACGACTAATTTTAATAATAAATTAAAATTCACTAAGAATTAAGACGAGAATTTAGAAATAATAATAGATATTTCCTAAATGAAGTTAATTACTATTGTACATTTTTTGAATAGCTTCTAGTAACGATTCTTCGGGTTTAATAAAATTATATTCTTCCCAAAAAGAATTTTTATAATTATGAATTTCGTCGAATAGTATTGTGCTTGTATTAGAAAGGTTTTTGAATTTAATTTTTCTTACATCGCTCGTATCTATTTTAGTAACAGCAAGTTCTATTGATGTGTTGAATTGATTTGAGAATAATTTCCCTTTTTCTCGGATTTTAAATATTATATTTCCGTTAATATAGCTTAAATAATTTTTGCCGTTATATTCTCTGTAATTGGTAATATAATGAGCTTTAATAGGTTTAACAATAGTATTTCTCGATTGTTTTACAACAAGTAAATGACCGGATTTTTTAATTGATTCCTGATTAAGCCAAAATTCAACTTTCTTTATAACTAAAGTTTTAATATCAATATAAATATCGCCATTGTACAATACTTCATCACTGCTATATTTTTTTGGTTCGAAGCTAATTACATATGTTAAGTCCCTATTAATATCTATAATGTCGGAAATTTTATAGTTATATAAATTAATATATTCGTCGTCGATAAAATTAGGTTTGCTTTTAACAATATCTAAAATCATGCTTGTTCGTAAACCTCCTTTTATTTTAAGCATTATAGTATCCATAATGTTATAATCGATATTTTTTCTGCTTTTGGTAATTTTTATCTTATCGTTTATATTTGAACTATAAGATGTTTTATATATATCGACAACAGCTTCAAGAACAGCAGCATATTTATTGTTTCGCTTTATTGTTTCGCGATAGAATGAAGTTAAATATGCGGGTTTTGTAGAGTAATTATTTGGTATTTCGTTAAGCGTAAGTTTTAATAAGGATAATGGATTAGAATTTCGAATAATAACTTCTTGAATAGGAACAATATTGGGTTTTAACATAAGTAAATTCTCAAAAGTAGTTAGTTTTTTTATTGGGATTTGTAAATTTTCGTACCCTACATAACTGACAATTAGATTGGTATCGCAATAATTATTAGGTATTTTAAGAATAAATTCTCCATCGAAATTAGAAACAGTTCCAATAGGCATTTCCTCTATACAAATATTGGCATATGCAAGAGGATGATACGATACTTTATCGATAATTTTACCCCCAATTTGTATATAAGAAATAGTATCTGTATTATTTTTATTTTTCGTTAAGTTATTGTTTAATTGTTTAAGTATAACAATCTGATTAGATACTATTAGATAACTTAATGTTGAATCTTGTAATAACTTATTTAAAACATCTTTTACCGGTAAGTTGTTTACCTTAATTTGTATTTTTCTATTTTCTGAAATAAGTTTTGAATTATACGAAAAATTATATCCGGTTTTAATACTTATTTGATTTAATGCTTCGTAAAGATTATTGTTTTTAATGTTTAAGGATATTTTTTTTTCAAGAATGCTTAAACTATCCTGACTGTAGGAAATATTAGTATTAAATATAAAGCACACGACTACAAGTATTTGAAGCAGTGTGTTTTTATATTTATTAAAATTTTTCATCTATATTATTCCGACATTAAAATAATTTCATTACTATTTTTTACCTTATACTTTAAATTAAATGTACTACAAATAATTTTCAATACAGAATCGATAGGCTGTTTACTAAATGTTGAACTAATTCTTAATTGTTCTATTTTGGGTGTATCGTATGATATTTTTATCCTATATGTTTTACTAATAACATCAATTACTTCGTTTAATTCAGTATCTTTAAATATAAGATCTTTTGTCATCCACGAAATATAGTTAACCTTATTATTCGATTTTTTACTTATTCCGGTTTCGGTATATGTGCCAATAAATCCGGGGTTTAAAATAACATTATTTGATTCGTTATTTTTATTATATAGCTTAACACAGCCTGATTTAACGAATACTTCGACATTTTTATTTGGTAAATTAGTATTAACATTAAATGAGGTTCCAAGAACTTTTATTTTTGAGTTATTAGCGCTTACAATAAATGGTTTTTGTGGATTCTTGCTAACTTTAAAAAAGGCTTCTCCATTTAGTTTTATATTTCTGATATTTTTGTTGAACTCTTTAGGGAAATTGATTTTTGAATCGGCATATAAATATACTTTCGAGCCATCGGGTAAAATAACTATTTTATTTTCAGTATTCGACGATGATTTAATTGTAGTATAAATTATTGGATTGTATGAAGAATTGTAAAACAAATATCCAGAAATGCTTAAGCCAATTAGTAAAAGTATTGTAGCTGCATATCGAAGTATGGTTCTAATAGTTATAGATTTTTCAGTTACAAAAATATCTTCATTGTTACAATTGTCTTCAATTTTCGATTTAAGTTTATTCCACGCCTTATCAACATCTACATCATTCATCCTGTTTTGTTTATTAATTATTTCCCAATAAGTTTTTATTTCGTCGAAAGTCTTACGATTGCTATCTTCTTGCAACCATAATTCGAATACATCATTATCAGCGTCAGTAGTTTCATTAGCTAAATATTTAGCAATAAAACTATAGTTTATTTTATCTGTATTATTGTTTTTCATAATAATTTGAATTTATGCAAATTCAATATAATCTTTCAAACTATTTTTAAAATGTTTAAGAGCTTTACCCATATTTGCTTCAACTGTTTTTATTGATATGGATAATTTTTCGGCAATCTCATTATATTTTAACCCTTCGTATCTGCTAAGTTTAAATATCGTTTGACATTTCTCAGGTAATTTATTAAGGGTTTCTTCAATAATTTTGTTTAACTCACTACAATCAATTTCTTCTTCAATATTGTTTGATGAAATAGAAATATGTTCTTTTGTGTAAACAGAATATTTTTTGTTAAGATGACTAATTCTTATTTCTTGCAAGCAATTATTCTTAACTGCTTGGAATAAATATGACTTTATAGATTTTATCTTTAGTTTTTGTCGGTTTTTCCATAATACATAGAAAATATCTTGAACGATTTCTTCGGCAATCTGACTGTTATTAACAAATTTATATGCAAAACTACAAAGTTGTGGGTAATACTTTTTAAAAAGCAATTCGTATTCATGCAAATCGTTTTTTTTAATTTTAAGAATTAATTGTTTGTCAGACAAATTCATATATAAGTTATAAGAATATAAAAATAATAAATTTTTGTTGTTTATTTAATGGTACTTGACAGTATTCTTTTTCTAAAAATGTTAGTTTATTATTATTTGCCAAGCACCTTTATTATAGTAATCTATTTATTTAATTTTCTATTTAATTTTTTAATGGCCGATTCAATTGAGTCTTCAGGTTTAATATAATTATAATTTCCCCAAAAACCATTTTCGGAAAAATAACTTACCTTTTCAACAAACACATCACGCGGTGATAGTACTTCTTTTCTGTTAAATTTTTTTACATCAGTATCTTTTCTATCGGTAATAGCAATTTCTGACATTATAGTGTATTTCGAACTAAATAGTTTCTTTTTCCATTTACTTTTAAATACTACTTCGCTTCTGGCATAATTCAAATACCATTTACCATCTGTATTATGATAATTTACATAATAATTTGCACTTAAGGG
>Ga0190306_1000247_pt1 | contig 20254 bp, 26 predicted proteins | sample 48700734_MG_FD_161657 | JGI IMG/M metagenome (GOLD analysis project Ga0190306, IMG submission 161657) | Hydrothermal vent sediment bacterial communities from Southern Trench, Guaymas Basin, Mexico - 4870-07-3-4_MG | ecosystem: Environmental > Aquatic > Marine > Hydrothermal vents > Sediment ... | reverse complement strand
TCTAAGTATAAGTTTCCCTTAAACTGCATCTTCTTTTTCAAAAAATTTTAGAAAATTTTTAAGAAAAATAGAGAACGGTGGTAACAAACGATTTTATAACAATTTGTGATGCTACTACGGACTGGACCTCTCTTCATGAAACCAATATTTATGAGTATGGTTTAGTAGAAGATTACATCTGGAAAGATTCTTGGGACCGTCCAACCGGTCGGCTAATACCAACGGGAGGTTATTTTAAACTGGAGGGCGGCAGCAATTTTAAATTAGGAATAGAGTGTGAGATTCCTATTACTGATTTTAGAAATAAGTATTTCTCAATGTGGATCTTTACGGAAGGAGTTCGTATAGTTGGAAGAGACCCAATTTCTTTTCTCTATCATATCAAGTTAACTTTACTAGATAATAATGGAAACCGTTGGGAAGCACCACTTCTAGATACTACCTCAGGAGTAGATGTCTGGAGAATACCTAAGGAACTAGATGATTACTATCAGTATTGGAAGAACTATCTCATACCAGTTCCTCCAGATGCTCCTGTGGAAAATATATCTAGAATTCGGCTAGAATTTAAACTAAGGGACTCAACTACACCAGAATGGGAGTTATATAAGGAATGGTATGGAAAAGATTTAAACCCTGGCGGGGCTTTAGGTAGTTTTCTATTATTATTGGGAAAATTTAAGTTAGGAAGAAAACTAATTGTGGATTCTACTACAACTTTAGAAGAAATAGAAGAAGAACAGAAAGATGAATGTCTAATAAAAAACGGTGTTTTATGGTGTGATTTAGTTATTAATGGAGGTAAACTTACCTGTAGAAATCACCACCATGGATTCCCGGTGTGGTATTATCTACAAGGAGGTGGAGAACTTATCTTAGAAGGAACAGTGAAAAGTCTTCCTTATGAAGGCCCTGAGTTAAGTTACCTTGAAGAACTTACTCCAGCCAATGGTGTAGTTATTATAAGAAATTGTAACCTCCAGGTAACTTCTCAAAAAAGTTGGAAAGGAGCTACTTACCAGATAACCAATTCCAATCTAAGTTACTCGCAGTGTGTATGGTTACCCGCCTCGGAGTCTAAATTTACCCGAGTTTACTTTGGAAACCAGAGTCCAGATCTAAGAGGTACTGTAGAGGAGTGTCAAGGGTGTGGTAATCCAATCTTTTGGGTGCAAGATGACTGGAATGTTGACCTTATCCGATGCTGCTTCTACAATGATAGTGGCATAAAAATTGGTATTAGAGGTTCAAGTTGGAGTGGAACAATAACCGTGAAAGATAACTGGGGTGAAAAGTTCTCGGGGACTTATTCTCTTCAGTATGAAGAACCAAATTCTCATTCTGGTAAAATAGAAATTTATCACACTACCCCTGTGGCAGTTTCTGGTTTTAGATGGAAGAATGAAGGTGGAAAGAAATATGTAAAAGAGTATATACCAATTTCTTCTGTCTGGTGCCGAATTTATGACAAAGATGGAGCAGCGGTTTTTGATAAAGAAGTTTGTGAAAATGTATGTGAACGGTTTAAATGGGAGGAACCGGTTGTGAAAGCAGAGGAGCAGAGATTTGTCTCGGGAAGTGCTACTAGGACTAGTTATTATCCATTTACTGTCTATTTCTATTATATACCTGCTATAGATGGCACTTTATTAGAGAGGGTAAAGTATAATCCTGATAAATTTTTCTTAGAAGAAAATTGGGATTGGTTCCACAATTATAATCCATTTGCCCTTCAGAAACGTTACTGTTGTGTAGAAGTGGATAACAATAGTGTGCCAATACGTCATTATGAAACTCTTACTCCACCTTCTAAAGCTAGTTTTAGTCGTACCCGATTACTTCCATTTCCTTATAAATCAGTAAGTAAAGTGAAGGGGTTAGGAAATGAAAATTGGTATTTACTAGTGGATGACAGTGATAGAGTGTGGGTATTAGATAGAGAAAAGAATATCTACTGCCATTTTTCAGTTCCTTATCCTGTAGTGGGTGCTTGTGCCGTGGTAACTGATTACATTTATATTTTTCTTACATATTCTAGTCAAGAAAGTACATGCTGGACTAATAATCGGTGTATAGCATGGTTGGGAAATTTTGTGGTAGGTGATGTGAGAGAGAAACTGGATAGAAATCCTGAAACCGGACGACTAGAACCTGTCTTTTACTTATATTACTGGGAATTGGTAGATGGGATCTGGTTACTATTTTCACGGGGAGTTTCGGTAGAAAATGAACAAGTTATATTACAAGATAAAAAACACGTGATAATAGTTCCAGAAGATATTCTAGAAAGAAAAGTAGAATTTTCTTCTGGAATGATTTTAGTTAGTCAAGGAGGGTAAACTTATGAGTTATCATACTGTGTTAAAAAATTCAGTTAATAATGAGACAGATTTACTAGATAAGTTATATGATTTTCTAGTAAACACTGTTGGGTGGACTAGTCACGATGACCAACGAAGCGGGAGTGGATACTTTGTAGCTACTAGTACGGGGGAGGATACTAAACAGAAAATTTGTATCAAGTTTACTAGAAATGCAGGGAGTCATCGTATAGATGTAAGGCAGTACTTAAGTTGGGACAATGTAAATCACTCGGGAAAGAAAGAAAGCGGAGACAGTTATAGTTATATCTATTCTAGTGGGTCAGTACATAATTACTGGTTCTATGGCGATAAAGACCATGTAGTAGTAATTACTTTAGTTGGAACATCTTACTGGTGTTGGTATGGTGGAATTTATGATACGGTGTATAATTCAGATTATGCGACAACTCAAGCATCTATATCATCAGGAGATAATGTCTCAGTTCAAGTTGACACTACAGATCCTTTAGAGGAAGGTGAGTATTATCTGATTATGGATGATGAAAACTGTGAGAGAGCTCAAATTTCTTCTATTTCTGGCACAACTATTACTTTTACTCATCTTAATAATTCATACTCTAGTGGAGCACGGGTAGGCGAGGACCCAATGCCTAATTTTATTGCCCAATATCAATTTCCTAATTATGCCGGATGCGTCCAGTTTTATTATAATGGAGTAGTCGGAACAAATTATAACTATACTGCCACCAGATTTGGGCCTACTGATGATTCTAACAGTAAAAGATATCCTAACAGTAAAAGATTCTTCTGGCCTCTCCTCTTAACAGTATCTAATACTACATACCAAGATTATTTAGGTTACTTCAAGCACTTGTATTCTTTAGACAAAGGTAAACAGAATGTTATCTCTGAAGATACAATCGAGTATGGAGGAGTTACTTATGATGTATTTGTTGCTTATCAAAATAAAGTAGTTATTGTACCAAGGAGTGTCTAATGGCTAACTACTTAGGTGCTCCAGCAGTAAAAAAATCTGTAATTAGTACAAGAGCGGAAAGGTCCTGGGAAGGTCTACAACAGTTAAAGAAAGGAAAACTAAGTTTAAGAACTAGTAGATGCTTTACGGGAGTAAAAAGTTTTAAAACGAGAAAAAAATAATGTCTAACTACGCCGGATGTCCTGTAACAGAAAAATCTACAGCAGGTCCTAGACCTAGAAGAACTTACGGCGGTTACTATGCCGTGATGAGATCTCCTGGTAAGGAGTTCTCATCTCTCTCTGATACTTCTCTTATTATAAACTGTTCTAAGCAGTTTATAGCGGATACTGTAACAGATATTAATAGAAGTATAGAAGAAAGTTTTGATACTTTATCTAAATTAAAACTTTTAATTTCTTCTGTTTCTGATACTTTACTTCATATAGTAAGCACTAAAATAGAAAGATTATATGATACTTTACTTCATATTACAAGTTCTAAACAATGGTCCTATTCTGATACATTATTATATATCAAAGCAGTAAAGTCAGTTGGCGCTGACACTTTATTATGGATAAAAAGTAAGAAAACAGAACTTTCAGATACTTCTCTCCAAATAACTGGAGCAATAACATCTGGAGCAGATACCTCCCTTAGAGTGGTTTCTCAAATCTCATCTTTCTATGATACTTTATTAACATTAACCAAAACATTTTCTTCTATCACTGATACAATACTAAAACTAAAATATTGGATTACCTCTATCTCTGATACTTCTCTCCATATTCTGGCAGAAGCAGAATATGATGTTATTATAAAATTAAAACAATATCAAACTCTTCTTAATGACCTAATAGTAGTACTAAAGCCTCGGGTAGTAAAGGAGTATGATATCTCGGTTGCCTTATTTGAAAAAGTTTCCACAAAGAAAGCTCTTGATAAAGTTAGTCACTCAGTACCCAATATGACTGAATGGGTAATTTCAGAAGGAGGATCAGATAATTTAGTTAGGTTAAAGCGGTTCGATAAAAGAACTTTACAACACCGGTATAAAGATAACTTGTTAACTTATGGTCGTAAGCACAGAGTTTTAGATGATGAAGTCGTAGTTGTAGATGAAAATAGTACTTATCTAGTTGATATAGATTTAGATGTTCCTTTATTTCTTGGTAAAGAAGCAAATTGGGAAGATGCCACTTTCTTTTTCCAAAAGTACTCCATAGTTAGAACCCATGAGGAACAGGAAGTAGAATATCTATCTGTTACTACATTTTACTACCATGAAAAGCGAGACCTTTATACATTATATTTCATTATTTCAGTAACTGATACTCATGTCTATTTAACAGAGTTAAACTTTAAGTGTAGTAAATGGGAAGAAAACATTCCAGTGAAAGGTTTTACCAATTGGTATTTTTACTCGGTGCCTCATATTCCTTACCAAGTAATTACAGAAGGAATAACCGTAGAGGTTATCTGTAGATATATTCCGCCATTAGGTGCAGGTCTAAGTCCAGCCGATGCAATATCTCCTACATATACTTATCGACCTCCATTTATACAGGAAGGAACTGATTTTTACACAGGAATGCTACCTCGAGCAGATTACCAGAAGCTGTCTAGTTATAAACTCGATGTCCAAGGCACTGTCAAAGAATTCTCTACACAAGAAACTATAGAAACTAAGGAGTTATACTCCATAGATTCTGCATTTGGTTATGAGCAAAATTGGGTTTTACAGTTAGACCAACAAGATACTTATACTACCTTTAGTGAATATTTTAAACTGAAATCCGACTATATCTTGGAGGAACAGAATGCTCCCAGTTACTAGTACTAAATCTAAAATTAACAAAAAGAGATTTGAAGTAGTTGAATGGACTTACACAAGAGTGCTAAAAGAAAAATATTTTCCCGGAACTACTGGACAGTACTTATCTTGGGTAAGGCAGTGGAGAGATAATTTGTATGGCAATGTCATACAATTTAAAGGAAATTTTTCTCGAAAATTGCTCCAGGAGATCTTCTACCCAACTTTACAGTTTTGTATTAAAAATACTACCCGTGTTCTTTTCGTAACAGATATCCCTCAAGTTGAAGAATTGTTGCAAAAAGATCCCAGTCAAGCATTCCGTCTTGAAGAAGTAAAAGTTCAAGTGACTTCTTTACCAGAATTAAAACGAAAGTGTGAAGAACAGATATATCAAAGTATTTTAGAAAGAATTCAACTTGAAGGCCTAGAAAGTTGCTGGAGTGTAACCCATCTATCACGCCATATCTATCAAGTGGGGGATTGTATTGTGGATTTAGATAGAAACTGGTGCACGTGCTGCTGTAAAATTAAGAAACTGGGGGAGTTCAAGTGCCCACATTACTGGGCTGTAAAGAAATTTTTGGAAAAAGACAGTGGGTTTCTTAGCTGAAAGTCAAAAAAATTGTATAATATCTGCACCTCAAACAACTTACCAAACCAGTTCTAGAACTGGATTTTGTAGCGGTGCTGCTCCAGATACCACTAGTGTGCGGTTCCTTGATACAACCGGTATTTTGAATGTAAGTGCAGAAATTTCCTGTCTTATAGTTCCTTATTGGGAACACATACACGGGGAGCGAAAGGCCTTCCTATCTCATTTATCTGATTCTACAACTATATGTGAAGTTGTGGGAGGATGTAATGAGGAGAGATTAGTATGGTGTCAAGGTTATGAACAGAGAAACTCGGTACGTGATAGTTATATAGAAGGATTATGTAACAATGGGCGTTGGTGCTTGTGTTGGATTACTACAGAAGAAGATTCTACCCGACAATGTCTGGTTCAAAATAATCCATTTGATGTTAGAAAGATACTGTGTCAAGGTTTCCGCCCAGTAAACTCAGAAAGAGTTATAGATCTATTATGGGAATCTCCTTTTAACTCTATGAGACAATGTGAGATTAAACCTTACTCTGTCCAACTAATTTCTGTTACAGATGATAGAGAGGTGGTTTTAGATTTCACCACCGATTTTACAGCAAAGGACTGGACGTCAGTTACCTCATCATCTGAGTTTCAATTTCAATTCTTTAATTTGGATAGAGTTGCTCGGAATTCTCCTTTATTATTTTTTGATGAAAAAACTACTTCCGTTACCTCCAAAATTATACTTTTTCCTACCACTAGTCCTACAGTTGAGGAACTTTGGTGCTTTTTCACTACAGATGCAGTATGGTTGTGGGTTGATGATGAAGTAATAGAAGTAGAAGTAGCTAATAAAAAACTAAGCAATGAAAAATTTTTGATAAAAGCAGTTCAAAATGTTGGCTATCCTATAAAAATTATAATAAAAACACTTATTAACAAAATTAGTTATATTCATTGGCGAGTATTGGATGGCCGGGAAGGAGTTATTTTAGTTAAGATTTTTAGGAGAAAAATTTAAAAGGAATGGATTTCTTACTTGTATCAGGTGCTCTTCGGCATGTAGTTCCATCAACTCGTAGTCCCTTCCTGGAAGAAGTTCGGTTTATCTCAGATTCTTTATGGGAAGAAGTAGGAAAAGATTTAGTTGATGACAACGGTATTAGGTTCCGGAACTGTATACTAATAAACCCAGTATCCGAAACAAAACCAGTTCGTGAACTTCTACGGTTAAAGTATGCTCTGAGAGCTGAATTTACTTTTGCTGACAGCGGGGGTTTTCAACTTGTATCTAAAGTAAACCTTCCTTATGATAAGTTACAGCAGAAACTAGAAGAAGTATTTTGGGAACAATCTTTTTGTGATTTTGCCTTTGCAATGGATATACCATGTCATAGCTTTTCCATAGAAGATACTTTACAAAGCGCTTTAGAAACAGGCATCAATACAGAGAAGTTTTTTCGGAAAGTTCATTCTAAAACTAAACTTATAGGATTTTTCCATGGAACTAACTATGAAAGTAAACGTAAGTGGTTTTCCTACTATGAAAAAATTGCTGATATAAGAAAACTCCACGGAGTAGGTCTCTCAATGGTATTTGCACACTCATTGCTAGATTGTATTACATTGCTATTATTATATAAGGAATTGGTGCAAAATAGGTATCCTAATATTAAATTACTTCATATATTGGGACTATTAAGAACTTCCCGGTTAGTTCCTTTATATCATCTAGTTAAAAATTTGTCATTACCATTACAGTATATATCAGTAGATAGTAAAACTTTACCAATGGCTTATGATGTTGGGAGTATATTTCTTAAAAACGGGAAAGAACTAAAAACATACATTCTTTCTAAAACTTACCGAGAAGCTTACCAAGAAGTATTCCATGTAGCGGGGAAAGTAATGCGACAATTAGGTTTTAAGACAGAATTGTTATATATTATAGATAAAAAAGGTAATGCAGAACTAGTAAGAATATATAAGCGGATTATCAAAGCAGTTTTCTTTTGGGTTAACTTTTATAATACTGTGGCTTTTTTAAGATTTAACTCACGGCCCAGCAAGTTAGTTGAACTCGCTATCAAATTATTTTCTGAAAATAAACTGGAAGAACTAAAGGAATTAGTACAAAGTCATGCCGTAATAAACAGTAAGTTTTCACCGCCAAAAACTTGGGAGCTGGAGAGATGGCTTTAATAGTTACAACTGAAACCAGTGAACCTATTGGAAACTTACTTGTAGCAGAACTCCCAGAGGCAAGAAAAATTATCTATACTTCACCTAAAGATCTAGTGGAAGTAGGTAAAACACCCGTTCTTATAAATATTGCTTCTCAATGTTATCAAGAAGAAGAACTAAATATGGAGAAATTTAGAGAGATGGCAGAAGTTCATTTTTTTCTACCTTACTTCCTTCTACAAACTTTCTTAGCGACAGAATGTCTCATTTTTATAAATCTGATTTTTAAAAAGAAAGGACCCGAGTGGTTTACTTTGAACATTTTTGCACAAAATGTAGTTAATCTTTTCATGGAAGCTCAAAAATTTTATTCAAAACGGATGGTAGGAGTAGTAGTGGAGGGAGAAGTTACACCGCCAGAAATTTTGGATACGATTAAATTTATAATGGATAGGCCATCGCTCCGCTACCTACACTTAAGCAGGTAGCTTGGTGGTATAGGAGGCTAATGAATGTTAGCAGAAGTTATGGGTGAAGTTAAAGAACACACCTTGGGATGCTCCTCTAGTCCCAAGCTCTGTAAGTCCGTGGCTAAACAGTCTGCTGGGGCAGTGGACAGTGCCTCGGGCATAGTACTGGCTCATAACAGCTCCGAAGAGGACCAACGCTTTCCGGTGGGCGGAGGCATGTTAAGATCTATGTCTCAGATACACCGGTCCTCCACTACTTTTAATAAAAAAGGAGAGAAAAAATGAGAAAACCTCTTATAGTAATCGATCCAGGTCATGGTGGACGAGATTCTGGAGCTCTCTACGGTCAGTTAAGAGAAAAGAATATTGTATTACCAATTTCTTTATTTTTAGCTGGGTTTCTTCAGCCAGATTATAACTGTGTATTTACTCGAACTTCTGATATCTATATCCCATTAAAAGATAGAGTTTTTATGGCAAATAGTTATAATGCTTCTATTTTTATAAGTATCCATACTAATGCTAGTAAGTCTCATAAAGCTCGTGGTGAAGAACTATGGATATATCCAGGAAGTAGAAAAGGAATGAAACTTGCCAAGGCTATAGCTACCTATATTGATGACATAGTACCTGGACGATTTCGGGGAATAAAGGAAAATACCTTCTATGTACTTAGATATACCAAAGTGCCAGCCCTTCTAATTGAAGTAGGATTTTTAGATACTCCAGAAACTCCTTTGGCAGATACTGGAACTCAGCTTAAAGCAGCATTCCAGATAAGTAAGGGAATTAGGAAATATTTTGCTGGGAGGAAAAAATGCTAAAATTAGACCTAACAGATGTAGTAAAAAAGACAGAATTTTCATTATTTCTCAGAGGTCTTATAGTTAGAAGTTCTATAAAATTTGAAGAAAAAAGTATAACTCTCGGTAAACTTTCTTTCAAAGGTGATAAATGTTCATTTTTAGAACTAACAGGAGATAAAGGACTTCTTGTTAGAAGCGTTCTTGACCTTAAACCTTTTAGTGCAGAAGTTAAAAACAATATAGATATAGTAATTTCAGATTTTCTTTCTTTTCAAAAAGCTATAGATAGTTTAGGAATAGCTACTGTAGAATTTACTCCTAAAATGACAGTTGTTTCAGGAGGAAAAGGACAGTGCTTTAAATTTCGTAATTTTGACCACTCATTGATACCGCCTAAAAAACCTTTTACAGAATCTAGTTTTTTGCGTATTAGGAAAGTTAAAATATCTAGAGAAGAACTCGCTACATTATGTAAAATCTCTGAAGTAGTCACTGGTGAACGAATACAATGCGTTACAGAAGGTAAAGATTTAGTCCAAATTAAGTTACAAGCAGGAGATGGAAGAAGTTATGATGAAAAATTTAAAAGTGAGGTAGAAGTAGATAAATCACTAACTTCCTACTTTGATATTGGGTATTTTAATGAAATTTTAAAGAATGTAAGTGCTTTGGTTCAGGATAGTTTTTATCTGCATTTACTTGTTCCCAAGAAATTTCAGGAGATAATGCTGGCTTATTTTGTAATAGAGCGGGAGTTCTTTAAAACTGAGTACTTATTAAGTCCTATTAGGGAAGCGAGTTGACAGTTAATGAGGATGTAGATTTTAGAGGGAAGTAATGATTAAATCTTACAAGTTAAAAGTTTTTGGAAATAAGAAGAAAATAAAAGAATTAAATAAACTTGTGGCCTTCTGGCGAGATCAAGTAAATCACAAGATAAAACTATTTTGGTCCTTTGAGAATGTGAAAAGTTCTTACCCTCCGCAACAGTACTCCTCTGGAGGTAAACTAGTTGGAGATGCTTCTGTAAAAAGTTGGAGAATAGTCAAAGGAGCAAAAGCAACCGGACAGAAAGAGAAACCACATTTTAAAGGAAAGGAAATAGACCTAGATCAGGAGTGTATGTATGTTATTCCTGAATTTAAAACTAAACTGTTTGACATCTGGTTCAAAGTGATTTCTTTAACTCCAAGAAAAAGACTTGTCCTACCTTGTAAAAGAACCAAGATTTTTAATGAAGCCATTAAAAAAGGAAAACTAAAGAAAAGTTTTAAACTACTAAAAATCAATGGCAATTACTATATAGAATGCTATGTGGAATTTCCCGAAGTTAAAAAGAAGAATAAAAATGTAGTTGGTATCGATGTAGGACTGAATAAGGCAATAGTAACCTCTGATGGTAAAATCCTAGGTAAAGAACTAAAAGATCTTAGAATAAGAACTAAATGGAGAAGTTACAAAAGAAAGTTATCTCCTGTTAAACAGTGGTTAAATCATTATGCTAAAAAACTTACTCAATTATATCCCAACAGCGATTTTGCTGTTGAGAAATTATTATTTAAAGGTAAAAGAAACCGGACAAAAAAATTTAGAAGAAACAATAACAATTGGCCTTATATGTGGTTGGCTAAAAAACTAAGCGAACTCGGTCGCCTCAAAGGTTTTGAGGTCATAAAGGTCAACCCATACGGTACTTCTATCCAGTGCCCGCTGTGTGGGGTAGCCGATAAAGCGAATCGGCATGGAGAACTGTTCCAGTATGTCAGCTGTGGGCACTCGGAAGATGCTGACGTGGTGGGAGCAGTTAATATCAAACTTCGTGCCGAAAGAGTAGCTAGGGAGCTTTACGACCCCTTAATAAACTCATAGAGGAGGAATGTATGAAAAATCTTGTGAAGCAGTGGATATGGGTCGAAAAATATAGACCCAAAACTTTAGATGAGATCGTAATAGATCCTAACTTAAAAGCACAACTACAAAAATGGATAGATGAAGGACAGATTCCTAATTTATTATTTATCGGTCACAAAGGGACTGGAAAAACATCCCTGACAAAAATCTTAATAAATTCGCTAAATTGTGAGTGGAAAAAAATTAATGCAAGTGAACAACGAGGTATAGATACTATCCGGAATGAGGTCCGACAGTTTGCAATGTTTTGGACTGATAAGCCACTGAAAATAATCTGGTGCGAAGAAGCCGACTATCTGACTCTTTCAGCACAAGCATCATTACGAATTGTAATGGAAGAGTTTTTAGATAAAGTTCGCTTTATTCTCACCGCTAATTATAATAAAATAATTCCAGAAATAGCAGATTCTCGTTGTGTAAAAATTCAGTTTACCGCTTTAGATAAGGAGTCGTTCCGGAAGAAACTTATTGAAATTTTAGATAAAGAAGGAGTTGACTACTCGTCTGCTGCCGTAGATAAAGTAGTAACAATCTCATATCCTGACCTTAGGAAAGCTATAAACAGTCTCCAATATGCAACTCGAGATCAGTGTTTAATTCAAGAAATTATTGAAAAAGGAGATGAGATAACATCTACTATAGTTTCTTACATAGAACGAGGAGATTATAGCGGCTTATATGAATGGTTGCAGATGGAAACGATAGATTTTTATACTATTTATGAGGAATTATTTAAATATTATGTAAGACAGAAAGAAGGAAAATATGCTATTTATTTTTCTGAAGCGATGAGATGGCATGACCATTGTGCTAACCCGGTTGTAAATTTAGCACATGCTTGTTTTCAAGTTATTAGACACAAATTTGGAAGAGTGAAATAGTTAGGAGGAGGCAGTATGAAAATTGCTTTTAATATATTGTTAGGTCTACTAGTTTTGATATGGATGTTGTCTGGGGTATGTGTAGCATCCATAGGTATCTATACTATAGTAATTAACTGGGTGGGTCTTTCATGCAGAACCTTAATCTATACTTTTGCAACACTAACAATATTTGTGCTTCTGTTAGATCTTGTGCTAAGAATATCTAAATATATAAAGTAAGGAGGTAAAAGAAGTGATTAAGAAATTACTATCTTTGGCAAAGGAACCAAAAGAACTTAATTATCAACTTGAAAAACTACCGCCAGAAGAACTTAAACTAATAAGAGATGACTTAGAACAAAGAAGAAATGCTGGGAAACTACTTGATGAAGATGAACTAGTACTATACATTCTAGTAGCTCAAATGATAAAAGAAAAAGAAAATGTTAGTCAAAAAGGTGCAGTAGTTAAAGGTGAGCAAGATTATACCGAAATAAACTTACTATCTGCTATAACTTACCGAGTTCCCAGAACTAATATAAGAGTTAGATTAAAAAGTGGAGAAATTGTGGAATCTTCCATGATATCTTCTATTACTGTAACTACCCAACAAGTCACTGATGTTTTACGACCTGTAGAACAGATAAAAGTAATAGCAGAAGAAAGGAAATCTGCACCTAAAGAAGAAAAGAAAAGTGATACTGGACTGCTTGATAATATCTTAGATGAAGAAAAAGAAACTGAAAAAGAACCAATCGATATAGAACCTGATATTTCTCAAGAACTTAATATAGATAGCACCGGAACTGAAGAAGAAAATATAGTTGAAGATGAAACTCCTAATATTTCTCAAAATGAATTAGATATAGATGATGATTTACCAGATATTGATATAGAACAACCTGAAGAATCACCTCCAGAAGAAATAGAGGTCCAATCTAACCAGCTAACTGAAACTACTAGTTCAAAAACTGATATTCCTGAAGGGTCTAGTTATGAGTTTCTCGATAAATACTTTAGGCAAGAAGGGGTATGGGGAGATATTATCAGTAAAATTCGAGATGTCCCAAAGAAGTGGGATGTTTTTTACGGAGAACTTAATCGGTTAATTAAGGAGAAAACCGATGAGGAGATACTTAGAATTTACCCAAGTTTAACTAAACGGTTATTGCTTGAGAGACGGAAGAGGGCAAAGTAATGGCTATAATGATTGACTTAGAAACTTTAGGAACAGTTATTACTCAGATTGGGGCAATGTACTTCGACTGGACAGGTAAAACTGGAAAAACTTTCTTGGTTAATGTTAATATAAAATCTTGTCTAGACGCTGGTTTAGAAATTCACTATAAGGAACTTAAGTTTTGGTTAGAAAATAGAGATAAAATTTCTTGGGATAAAAATACAATACCTTTAACGAAAGCACTAAAACTTCTAACGGAATTTTGTAACGAGGAGAAAAAATCTCAGGTCTGGTCTCATTACTACGACATAATGGTATTGGAAACTGCTTGTAGAAAACTTAAGCAAAAGCTTCCTTTTAGTTATAGAAGATGGAAAGATATTAGAACTTTAGTTTATTTAGCCTATGGAGAAAAAAGAAAAAAAGGTATAGAAAAGACACATAATGCTTTAGAGGATTGCTTATACCAGGTAGATTACTGTATTGGAGCTGCTCAAAAACTGGGGGGAAGGTTAGATGATGGAAGATGAAGAAAGAGTCATTGGCGAAGAACCAATACAATTTAAGAAGTTCTGTCGCTTTTTAGATTCTTTCATCGTAAAGAAGTGGAGAAATTTTATCTGGGAACTAAAAGAGGAAGATTTTGCCCGAATTACTACAGCGGGAGTTCTTACTCACCTCGCTAATTACAAAGAACTAATGCCAGTAGTAAATAAAATGAATAGGGAACATTCTCATTTATCTTCTAAATATTTCTCATACTTGCTGTGGCATTTTACTCAAACTGTAAGCGGAGTAAAAATCCGAAAAAGAAAGAAGAAAAAAAGCACAGAATTAAAAAGGAAAGATAAGGAGTTTATTGCTTGGCTAAAATTCTATGGATGGTCAGAAAAAGTGGCTAAAGAATATCTATATCTTTATACAGAGAATCCAGATGTAAGAAATCGGATTGGCCCTGTGCCAGTTTTCCCAAGGAAAGGAGGACGTTAAATGTTTAAATTAACTTTACTTAATTTAACCAACATTGATTATACTCATTTTTTACCCAGTTATGATGGTAAATGCAGTAGAATTCACTCTCATACCTCTTATGGAGTAACTGTATCGGTGTTTGGTTATAAAAATGAAGAAAAAGGATGGGTAGTAGATTTTAAAGAAATAAAACGATTGGTAAAAGAAGTGGTAGAGATAATAGACCACAAGATAGTAATTGGAGAAAATGATGATGTCTATATAGGTGAACTTGGAGGGGGTTACTTATCTATTTACTACGACTCGCCTCAAGGCAAGAAACATTATATTGAACTCCCACAGGAAGAAGTGGCAGTTCTTCCTGACCGTCATTCTACTATTGAAGATATTACAGAGTATCTTTGCTTAGAACTTCTTAAAAGATTGCCTAAAAATGTTACCGGTGTAGAACTGGTAATGGCAGAGGGAGTAAATAATAAATGCTCATGTTTCCGCTTTCGAGAAAGAAAAATTTAGAGGAGGTCCAAAAATGCTAGATTTACTGGTGGTAGACAGGTGGTTTCTTAAAACTTGCTCCTACAAGTTAGGTATGGATGAAAAAAAGATACTGCCTTCCTTGCAGTTTCTTCCTGCACGTAACATTTTAGTTATGGGGAAAAACTGGTCGGCACAGAAACCTATAATTTCTCTCCGTGGTTATTTTACAGTCAAGTTAATGGAACTACTAACTGACAATGACTATTTGTTACAAGATTGTCAGTTAGGTATTGCAACAGAGGATGTTACTTTTATTGATGTTTTAGTAATAGCAAAAAATCTACCTTCTTTTACTAAGGAGTTTTATTCTAAAGTTACTTATTTCAGAATACCAGGAAGTTTCACTAGTAACTATATAGGAAATGAAGTTCAGAAATTAGGTGTAAAAATACAGGATGTAATGGAAGGTCAACGGGATGACCGGACATGGATAATCGATTTTAGGCGCCCGGTAGAAGAACTTCTGAAAATTCAAATTACTCCAAAAATTCCAGTTTGTTTTGAACTGAAAGAACCTTGGTGTTCCAAAATACTTAAATTGTTGCGAAAGGAACTATCTCCTCGATTGAAAGAACTACAGGAAACCGAGCAATTTTATCCGGTTCCATTAATGCGTTTTAGAAGAAGTTTTAAATTTTGCTATAGAGAAATTAAGAAAATTTTAGGTGTTATAGGGAAATGAAGATACTTACTGTTCCACCAACCAGTGGATTTCTAGTAAGTTTTGGTTCACAAAAGTTTTTTCTTTACCCTAATCACCAGTATATATGTCCCGATTTTATACAAATACAGATTGAAAGAAGTTACAACTATAAGTTAAATTTTTCTGCTCCCACAAGTTTTAAAAAGTTTGTGGGAATACCACGAAAAAAGAAAAAACGACAAGGAATTTTAATTAGTCGAACCGGGGGGATAGGAGATCTTCTACTAATAAGTTCTTTAATCCGAGAGTTAGAGAAGTTCCATATACCGCTTGCTTTTATGACACAACCAAAATATTTTGATATTTTTAACTTGATACCGATAAAAAGATACTATGGATTACTCTGTCCGGTAGCAAGCATAAAAGACCTAAGATATTATATATCATTTGAAGGAATAATAGAAAAAGATACAAAACATAACTGGTACAACTTGATAGAAAAAGTTACTAAAATAAAACTATCTCAAAAAATTCCTTATATAAAAGCTCCCCCTCGTGAGAAAGTAAATTTATATAACGCTATAAAAAAAGAGATATGTAAAGATAGTAATGAAGTTTTTACATTGGTTCATTACTACTCAGGTTCTCCGGTGAGAAGAATAGATCCCTTAGTTTTAAAAAACAATTTAGAAAAAGTTCGCCAACAAGTTGCTAAAGAGCTAGATCTAAAACTAAGATTTGTATTCTGTCGTTATGACCATCACGAGAAAAATAAACTAACTGGGTGGATATGGATCCGTACTGATACCATAACAGACCTGGCAGCATTATGTTATGTAAGCGACTTAATAATATCTGTGGATACTTGTCCAATTCATTTTGCTGGAGGGTACCGAAAAAAAGCTTTAGGAATCTATGGACCTTTTCCAGGTTGGGCTCGAATTACAACTTACCCTACCGTTGAATATGTAGAACCGGTACCAAGTACAGTTAAGACATTAGTTGGTTGTGAGAAAATACCTTGCTTCAGACATGGTTACTCCCCATGTCCGTATTCTAAAAATCTTCCTTATTCACCTTGTTTTAATTTTATCCGGTGGGAAGAAATGGCTGAGAAAATTATTAAACTCTTAAAGGAGATTTAAAATGAAAATTATTTACTTTCCCCAGTACCCAGTTAAGATGAGATACCAGGAGTGGTGGTTGGGAGAGTTCCGTAATTTTTTTGTCCAACGATTTCCTCATGTAGTAGTACTTACGGGGAGTACGGAAAAGAAAGAGTGTCAGAATGGGACTTTCTCTCCTCGTGATGAAGCAATCCGATGGGAACTTCAGCAGATAGATAACTATCTTAAACTGTCAGTGGAAGAAAACGATATAGTTTTTATCCAAGACATATCATTTCCAGGCCTAGTTCCTCAGACTCTCTTTCATAAGCGACCTAAAAAAATATTTGGGTTTTGTCATGCTACATCTAAAAATCGTTATGATGTTTTTCATCCAGTTAGACGGCAAAAATGGTTAGTAGAGAAAGGAATTTCACGATTATTTACTAAAGTATTTGTTGCAACTGAGTATCATAAGAAAAAACTAGGATGGAAAAATGTAGTTGTTACTGGAGTTCCAGTTCCTCCTTTTTCTACTTATAAATCCAGAAAAACTATACCAATTATTTCTGTTGCTAGACCTAGTATCCAAAAGACAACACAGAGGATAGAAAAAATTATTGAAAAACTTTTTAATATCCAGATTTATCGGGCTCATTTTAGTTCATGGTCAGATTATTATCAAGCTCTATCTAAAAGTAAAATTCTTTTAGTAACTTGTAAAGAAGATACTTGGGGATATGCTGTTCAGGAGGCTTTCTTAAATAGAACCGTACCATTAGTTCCAAATGCTTTTGCTTACCAGGAGTGGGTTCCTAGGCAATATCGATGGGATGATGTGGAAGAACTAGTAGAAAAAATTAGATACTTCCTGAAATACCCCTACATAAAAAAGATTCCCAAGTTCCAGGACTTCTGGAGAAAAATAGAAAAAGAAATTGAGGAGGTTCTATAAAATGGGGAAATTTATAGGAGCTCCCCCAGTTGCATACTCAAAGAAACTTGCTAGAGTAGTTGGGCCAGATGGAGCTATTCTAATTGGATTTCTTTTACTAAAGTGGTTAAATAGTGGGAAAAAAAATATCCAGAACCTTGCCACTGAAAAAGAACTTGAGGAGGTTGCTGGGTTAGGGCGGGAAGTTCCTGCTATCATTAAAAAATGTCAGAAAAAGAAACTTATTATAAGTAAAAAATTAAACATAGAAAGAATAGAAAAATTACTAAAATGTCAACTGCGGAAAAGTTTAACCGAATGGAAAAACCTAAAGAGAACTCTTCCTGAGTTTCCAGATACTTTCTGTTTTCACCCAGTTAAAGGAAACCGAAAATTCTATTACCATTGTAAGATTCCATTATACCAAAAATTTTAGTTATAAATGCAACTAATCTAAGTAAATTTTTTAGAAAGGAGGCAATAATCCCATGCTAATTACTCAAGTAATCAAGCCTACAGTTCTTGTCCGAGCAGAAAAAGCTATTGGATCTGGAACTATTGTCTACTCGAGTAAAAGTGAAGATAAAGTCCGCACCTTAGTTCTCACTTGCCACCATGTAATAGAGGGTCTAATCTCAACTCAAGCAGTATGGAACTCATTACTTGGTCGAAAAGTTAGAAGAGAAATTAGAAAAAGGGCAGAAGTAGTAAACTTTACTTATAACCAAAATGCAGAGTGTGTAGGTAGCACTTCTTATAATGCTCGAATAGTTGCTTATGACGCCAAAGCAGACCTGGCTTTACTTGAACTTGAAGATACTGAGCACCTATTTCCTTATGTAGCTGATGTTATTTCTATTCAGAAGTATAACCAGTTGGTTCATCCAGGTATAGAAGTTGTTGCTGCAGGTTCTCCTAATGGTTATCCTATTGTTATAACCAAAGGATTCTTATCTTTTAAAGGAATTGAGATAGCTAATTTTCCTTATAATATAATCTCAAGTTGTATCTTCTCTGGTAACTCAGGCGGGTCAGTAATGGCTCTGGTAGGAGATAGTTATAAATTTATAGGTATAGTTGCAAGAGTTGCTGTTAGTCAAATTTCTATGTTTTCTCAGCAAATAGTTACTCATGTAGGATTTAGTATTTGTTTTAAAACTATCCATAAATTTCTAACAGAAAATTACTATCGGTTTATTCTTGATAAAGTTAATTTCACATATCAATCTGAGAAAAAGTTAAGAGAGCAGTTTATTAGAAAAGAAAAAGCCAAAGCAGAATATTTTGAGAGATTAGAAAAACAAGATCTGCCCGAGTATATGCGAAGTGAAGTGCCAGATGGGGATTTACCCTAAAGTTCTAAATTTTTATAAAAAGAGGTGGCAGTGACTTGAGAATAGGAAAATAAAAAAAATTACCGAGGTCTAGAAGATGGCAATAAAATTTGGTGCTGCTTTAGGGGAGGTTGTTAAAAGTTATAGGATTGGTTCTACAGATTCCCCTCTTGTATGTCAGGATAAGATAACTCCTTATATTACTAATGTAACTCTTACTACTACAGAAAGAACCACTATCTGTTTTGATGTAACTCAAGTACTTAAAAATCTTGGTTATGAGTTCTGCTTTGATACTATCACATGGAGGATAACTAGTAGAAATGATGTTGTTTGGGTTGGTAAATTAGGTGCTAGTTCTGCTTGGCCTGCTGGATCAGTACTTAATAAAGTAGGATGCCAAGAAGGAATTTTTCAGTCATATCATGAAGTTGCTATAACTGTTCGAGGCCGTGGAAATGTATTTGCTATTGATTTAGATACTATAATTAGTTTAATGAACACCATCGGTTCTGGTAACTGGTTATATCAGGAAGCTTACCAACACATTCTTAACGCTAAAAATTCTGAAGGCGGATTAAAAATAATGGATGAAGACAGAGATATTCCTTTAAATGATTGGGAAAGAACTAGCGCTACTTTCCGTGGTTACTCAACCTTAGATAGAGGGATGGCAACTACCACTTGGGAATATGATGGAACCTTAAATATGGATAGAGGTACCGGTGACCTAAGTAAAGATAAGACCTACTATGATGATACTGATATTCCTTCATTTGAGAATGTGGTTAGTTACCTTAAAGATTTAGCAGGTTTATAATTTTTTAAGTTGGGGGTAAAAAAGAATGATACCAGTTTATGATGAATACAATTTATTAGTAACTAAGAAAAGTGATTCTACAACTATTACTGAAAAAATAGGTCTGAAAAATGTATCTACAACTATAACGGGGCTTGACAATGTGTTATATGAAGTATTAAGTGGAAATACAATTCAGTCAATAGATTTTACAGTAGAGGAAGTAGGTGGGAGTAACTCTCTTTCTATTACTGATGCTACACCTAGTTATGTAGAACACCAAGGTGACAGACAGTATAAGTTAGTATTTGAAAAAAGTACAGAACTGGGAGTTGGAGAGACTTTTATTCTCAAATCTGCCGATGTTACTGCTATAAAAGTTTCATATAAAGTGAATTTTGCCAACGCTATTATTGGCTCCACAGATACTTTTATAGATATCGGGTCAGCTCAATTTACAATTGATAGGAACTATGAACTAGATCAGTATGATGAAGTTAAACCTTCTATAACTCTTTATTTCAATATAGTGTAAAATGACAGTTAGTGAAGCATTAGAAGAACTGAAGGAAGTTATAAACTTAATAGTAAATGCAGAAAATGAACTGCGGCAGATAACTAATATAGATATAGAACCACCTCCTCCTTGGGACGAAAGTTATATTAGTTTTCAGCAAGTGCAGCACGAAGATTTATATGAGTTAATTAAATTATGGGGGTAAACAATGGCGGTAAGTTGGTCATGGAAATACTATAACACAAATAATTCTGCATGGGATATTGTTGTATCGGATTCTAACTTAATAGGATTCT
>Ga0190306_1000246_pt1 | contig 20262 bp, 15 predicted proteins | sample 48700734_MG_FD_161657 | JGI IMG/M metagenome (GOLD analysis project Ga0190306, IMG submission 161657) | Hydrothermal vent sediment bacterial communities from Southern Trench, Guaymas Basin, Mexico - 4870-07-3-4_MG | ecosystem: Environmental > Aquatic > Marine > Hydrothermal vents > Sediment ... | reverse complement strand
TCTTGATTTTTATTGTTTTGGCAGTTTTTTTTGTATTTCAATCCTGTAGTCTGAAGCAAACACTCTATATAGATAGAAATGGGGCTGGTTCTGTTAGTTTCAATTTAGAACTGGCACCCTATTTTGCCGATGTAACTGAACAGCTTTCTGACCTTTCCCCCAGGGAAAGCTCAAACAATAAAACGGATAAAAAGAAGGGTCTATTTGATCTTGCTAAAATAAAAGAAGATTTTTCCAGGAGTAAGGGAACCGTTGTAGAAGAACTTGAAAGTCCTTCAGGCGATATTTTGAAAGGCAAATTAACTTTTACAAATATTACAACTGCCCTTAATAGTGGCCTTAATAGTGGAACTTCCAGTAATATTGGTAATATTTTCAACTTTTCTTCTAATGGAGAAGAAAGGACTCTTTCTGTTCTACTGGATTATAATACTGTTGAAAAGTTTTTAGCAGTCAATCCTTCAATGGATTCTCCTCTAATGCAAACTTTCGGTCCTCTTGCGAATAAAGGTCTTACGGATAGTGATTATCTGGATATGATGCAGTTTGCTTTAGGGGATGAGAGCAGGGAAGGAATAAAAGATTCATATCTTATTCTGGATGTAAATGTAGATGGAGTTATTACTGCTCAGAAGGGTGGAACCCTTATAGACACAGATACAGTTCAGTTTAAAATACCATTATTAAGAATATTGATACTTGATGAACCGCAGTCTTTTTATGTGAGTTTTAGGAAATAGTCAGTAGTAGTTTTATTATAATCCGGAGGCCAAATGAGTATTGAAATAAAAGAAGTATTAACTAAAGGGGACTTAAAGAAGTTTGTTAAATTCCCTTTTAAACTCTATAAAGGTAACCAGTACTGGGCTCCTCCTTTTATAAATGATGAGATAAAAACTCTAAGTAAAGATATTAATCCGGCTTTTGATTATTGCAAGGCAAAATATTGGCTTGCGTTGAAAGATGATAAAGTAGTTGGCAGAATAGCTGCAATTATCAATAGTGTTTTGATCGAAAAATGGAATGTAAAAAAAGCACGATTTGGATGGATTGATTTTATAGATGATAAAGAAGTTTCCAAAGCTCTTTTAAATTCTGCAGAAAACTGGGCAAAAGAAAATAATCTGGAATCTATTGAAGGGCCTATGGGTTTTACAGATCTGGATGAAGAGGGTATGCTTGTTGAGGGGTTTGAAGAACAGGGAACCTATCCCATGATATATAATTATTCCTACTATCCTGAACATCTCCAGCAAATGGGATATGAAAAAGAAGTTGACTGGTTGGAGTTTGAAGTAAAAGTTCCAAAAGAAATTCCTGAGAAAATTGTTCGTGTTAATAGTCTAATAATGAAGAGATCAAAGCTCCATTTGCTTGAGGCAAAGAAATCCAAAGAATATAAACCTTATATTCCAGGTTTTTGGAAAATTATTGAAGAAGCTTATGCAGACTTATTTGGAGCTGTTCCCCTTTCAGAAAAACAGAAAAAATTCTATACCGATCAATATTTTGGTTTTTTAATCCCTGAGTATTCTAAATTTATTTTAAATGAAAAAGACGAAGTAGTTGCTGTAGGACTCGCTTTTCCTTCATTTACAAAAGCTCTTAGAAAAGCCAGGGGAAGATTATTTCCTTTTGGTGCTCTTCATATGCTCTACGCAATTAAACATCCTGAAGTTCTGGATTTCTATCTTATTGGTGTTAAAAAGGAATATCGGGGTAATGGGGTGATATCCATTATGATGAATGAGATTAATCAGAATGCAATAAAAAATGGAATTAAAGTATGTGAAACCTCCGGGGAGCTGGAAGATAACAAAGCTGTGCAGGATATGTGGCGTCACTATGAGCACAGACAGCATAAAAGAAGGAGATGTTTTATTAAAACATTATAAAATATGAAAAAATTTACAAATAAACTTGTGTTTATTACAGGTGGATCCAGTGGGATAGGACTTGCTGCTGCAAGAGAGTTTTTAAGTCATGGTGCAAGGGTACTATTAATTTCACGAAATGAGACCAAATTAAAAATTGCAGTAGAGAAGCTTGTCTCAGATTTAGGTGTAAAGATACGTGACAAAATAAATATTTGTTCTCTGGATATAACAAAGAATGCTGAAGTAAAAAACATTCTTTCAAACCAGGTAAAAACAATTGGCATTCCTGATCTTTTAGTAAATTGTGCCGGTATGGCCTATCCTGATTATTTTGAACAAATAGCCTTTGAAAATTATGATAAAACAATGTCTGTTAATATAACAGGAACCTGGAATGTTTTAAGTGCTCTGGTTCCTGTCATGTTAAAAGGCAGTCATATTGTAAATACATCTTCCATTGGAGGATTTATTGGAGTGTATGGTTTTACTGCTTACAGTGCCTCTAAATTTGCTGTCATGGGCATGTCAGAAGCACTCCGAGCTGAGTTGAAGCCAAGGGGGATAGGTATTTCAGTTCTTTGCCCTCCGGATACAGATACTCCGGGGATGGTCGAGGAAAATAGAACAAAACCGGAGGAAACACATGCAGTTTCCGGTAATGTTAAACTGATGAGTCCTGAAAAAGTAGCCGAAGCATTATTAAAGGGTATTAAAAAAAATAAGTTTATAATTATACCGGGGTTAATGGGGAAATTCTCTTTTCTAATGAAACGTTTGTTCCCCTCTTTGGTATTTGCAATAATGGATAGTGATGTTAAGAAGATTAAGAATACCAGGGAGAAAAATAGACAATGAATTCTAATTTATCAATTTTTAAAAAATGCTATGATTTTAAAGGGGCAGAACAGGCAAGAGCTGCGGGCATATATCCTTTTTTTAAACCCATAGGGAAAAATGCAGGGACTAAAGTAATTATAGAGGGGCGTGAGTTATTAATGGCTGGCTCAAATAATTACCTTGGTCTTGCAGGTGACCCCAGAATGATAGAAGCAAGTGTAAAAACTTTAAAAGAATATGGAACAAGCTGTTCCGGTTCGAGGTTTATGAATGGAACTCTTGCTTTGCATGAGACCCTTGAACATGATCTTGCAGAGTTTGTAGGAAAAGAGGAAGCTCTTTGTTTTACTACAGGTCATCAGACAAATTTGGGAGCTATATCAACTCTTGTTGGAAGGGGTGATCATGTAATTACAGATAAATACAACCATGCTTCAATAATGGATGGTATTTTTCTAACAGTCGGAATGAACAAAGCTGTAAATGTTCATAGATACAGACATAATAATTATGAGGAACTTGAAAAAATATTAAATTCAATCCCCGAAGATGCTTCAAAGCTTATAGTTACAGATGGTGTTTTCAGTATGGAAGGTGATATTGTCGATCTTCCGCGTATGAGGAAGCTTGCGGATAAGTATAAAGCGGCAATTTACCTTGATGAGGCTCATGCTATAGGTGTTCTTGGAGCAACTGGCAGAGGGACAACAGAGCATTTTAATAATTCAGTATCTGCAGATGTAATGATGTGTACATTTTCCAAATCTTTTGGATCTATTGGTGGTTTTGTTGCCGGGGATTCAAAAGTAATTGACTATATTAAACATTTTGCAAGACCCCTAATGTTTAGTGCCAGTATGCCGCCGGCGAATATCGTTGCAGCTTCTACTGCTCTCGAGATTATAAAACAGGAACCTGACCGGGTAGTACGTCTTCAGCAAATAGGTCGAAAGATGGCTAAAGGTTTTACCGATATGGGTTTTGATACGGGAACAACAACCACCCCGATTGTTCCCCTTGTTATTGGAGATAATGAGAAGGCATTTATCTTTTGGAAAACGTTATTCGAAAAAGGTGTTTATGTTAATCCTGTTATAACACCTGCTGTTCCTCCTAATAGAGCAATGATTAGAACCAGTTATATGTCTACTCATACAGATGAAGAATTGAATAGAATCCTGGAGATTGTTGGGGAAACAGGTAAAGAGCTTGGATTAATCTAAACAATCTCTTTTGCAGATAGATTCATTCGTTATGGACAGTCTGCTATTGGAGTTGTTCTTGATATCTTGTTTATTTCCATCTCTTAATGTAAATTGCATGGATTATGTTCTGATATATTATCAAAGAAGCCAGAGCAATCGAAAAATAAAGAATGCATATGATCCAGGTGAGTTCTAATTTATCAATAAATGCAAGAATAATAAGCGTATTTCGGTGTGCCGTGCCTGCGATAAAGGACCAGATGTACACTGATCTTAGAAACTTTTTCTTATAGTTCTCCTTTTCTATAGGAGAACTATTTAGGGGCAAAGCAGGCAGGGGGGAAAGTTTTTCTATTATTCGGTTATATCTACTGGGCATTTTTAGCGGAATTGGTTTTTCTTTCTCAGGATGAAACTGACTAAGAAACCGCTCTCTTAGATTATCAAAAAAAGTAATATCGATACCGGTCAAAAGCAGAGACATTGCAGCAAGGATAAAAATTGTATTACCGCCACTATACTGATTATATATTATCCCTGCAAATATAGTAAGCGTTCCTGTTATATCGGCAAACTGGTCATATCTAGCCCCTTTTTTTGAGAATTGACCTGTTAAGCGGGCAAGCTGACCATCCATGCAGTCAAAAAGTGTGGCTAAGAAAAGGAAAACAGAGGCATATATATTTTGTCCTGTTGCAAAAAAGTAAGCGCTGAATATAGTAAGAACAAAAGATATAGTAGTAATAAAATTGGGGCTTAATTTAAGTTTTCTTGCAATAAGTATGACAGGAAACGCAAGTGGTCGATACATAACAAGATCAAGATAAACTTCTACCTCTTTTAATGTTGAAGTATAAGTTTCTCTGAATTGATTTTTCATGTGTAAGATTCCTTATATTTATTTGAAATTCTCTTTTATAATTTGTATATTACAATTATACTCTCATTATAATCAAAATACAATTAAATTGAAAGGTAAAATATGGTTGCTGTAATACTTGCTGCAGGAGTAGGAAGTCGCATGGGTAGGCCTCTGCCAAAATCACTTTCATTTCTTCCCGATGGTGAAAGAATTATGGGAAGACAGATAAGGTTTCTTCGGGAATCAGGGATTAAAAGAATATATATCGTAGTTGGATTCAAAAAATCACTTATCATGGAAGAATATCCTGATGTGTTCTATGTATATAACCCTATATACTATATTTCCAATACATCTAAAAGTCTTTTCTATGGATTAAAAGATCTTGAAGATGATGTAATCTGGATAAATGGTGATGTTGTTTTCGACAAATCCATTATTGAAATGATAATTAAAGGAAAAGGGAATATTGTAGCTGTTAATAACAGTAAGTGTGGTAAGGAAGAGGTTAAATACAGAACAAATCGACGAGGCGAAATGGAAGCAATTTCAAAAAATATTGAGGATGGTGAAGGCGAAGCATTGGGAATTAATAGAATTTCAAAAGAATTCCTTTCTGATTTTTTAAAGGCTCTCCATGAATGTGACAATAATGATTACTTTGAAAAGGGAATTGAAAAGATAATAGAGAAAGGAATTACCGTTAAACCTCTTAATGTGTCTGCCTATAGGTGCATAGAGGTTGATTTTGAAGAGGATTACAGAAAGGCACTTGAAATATTTAAATAAAGTAGATTTTATAAAATCCATAAAAGCTAATCCGATATATTTTTGGCTTTTATTATGGGGGAAGGATAAAGTTGTTTGTAAATTTAAAAAAGATAATTATTTTTTTTGTAGTTAGTATAATCTCTGTTGGTCTTGTATTTGTTTTTACCACAACCGACGAGACATTTGAGGCTCTATCCGGATTAAATTTTTCTTTCCTCATTGTTCTGTCAGTGCTATGGGCTGCAACACTTGTTATTGAGGCATTATCTTTGAAGAGTTTTGTTTGCGGAACAGGTGAGAGTATAGGGTTATGGACGGCATTAAAATTTACTGCTTTAAAAAATTTCTTCAATATAATTACTCCTATGAATTCAGGTGGAACACCTTTTCTGATATTTGCATTGAGTAAAAAGGGTATATCTCCTGGAAAGGCTTCCTCTGCAGTGCTAGTGAAAGTAATATCAAAAGCTGCAATAAGTTTTATTGGAGTAGTAATTATTATATTATTTTTCAAAAGGTATATTACTGATATATCCTATATCAAAAGTTTGTTTCTTATTATGAGTATATTATTTATTCTCTTAACAGGTCTGGCTTTATTTGCTATGCTTAGTCCCCGATTCTTAATTACTTTAATTACAGGTTTGACTAATATTCTTAATAAGATAAAATTGATAAAAATAACACATAATTTTAAAAAGAAAGCAATACACGAAGCCTACTATGCAAGAAAGAGTTTTATACAGTATTTTCGTAGTCATTTTTTCTATTTCCTGGCTGGAAATGTTTGGGTTTTTATATATCATTTTCTACAAATTATTATACTTTATCTTATTCTTCTTGGACTTGGAATTCAACTTCCTGTCTTAAAGGGGATTGCTTTAAGTATTTTACAGCAGGCATTTATAGGTTTTCAGCCTACTCCCGGAGGAGCCGGATTTGGAGAAGGGATTTTTGTTCTTCTTTTTAAGGGTACTGTTCCTGTTTATCTTCTTGGGATTGCAATTATTCTATGGAGATTATTTACACAGTATCTTACAGCAATTTTCGGTGCTGTTTTATCAGGGTCATATATTCAGGTAAATGCTTTAAGGAAACCAGCATATCAAATTAATCCAAAAGATAAACATACCAATAAACTGGATGAAGAAAAATTGTGAATATAAGGCCGGAAGGACTATTTCAGGTTGTCACGTTTGTAGATAACTTTATGTTTAATTGAAAGTTCTTCTAATATTGAGATTATGTTTTTTTCTAATCGAAGATCTTCACAAGAGCTTCCTATATTCATTTCCAGTATACCTTTGTAGCTATATAAAGCTGATATCCTCCCAAGGAAGTGAGAGTTTCCCGGGAGAATATTGAAACTTTCAATTAGATTCTCCATAGAAGGGGGTAGTTTAATATTACCCAGGTTTGTAAGTATACCTGAAAATCTATTTCTTGAAAAAAGAAAATAAAAAAAACTGAAGAGCAGGTTTTTAATAAATAATGGGGTAAATTTAAAGAATATGTTTTTTTCAAGTCTTAAATTTCTTGCAATTTGTTTTTCCAGATAACCAGTATGACGTTCATGTCTTAAATGATTTGATATATGTTTTGTAATTTCCTGAAATGAATAAGTAGTATTTCCTGAATGGAAAGATGGAGAGTAAACATACGAAAAATTTTTAAAAGTTTTCGAAGGATAATATTTTCTTAGATCTACAGGTATCTGCATTCTGATTGGAATATTTGGTTTAGCCATGTTATTCTTAATATCTTCCATAAACATTTTCTGTAATGCATATACATAAATAGCTGACATATAAACATTTAAAGTTACATGCATTTTTTTAGCCAAAAATTGAACATTTTCAAGAATCATTATAATTCTTGTACTATAGTACTTATTAACTGGTATCATTTTACTCTTTGAAATATATGCAGGTGCAAACATTTTTAATTTTGGACCTTTACTTGAAAATGTGCTTCTGTAACCACATTTCCATTCCGCCTCATCAATTTTTTCCCCTGGGCATTTAATTAAATCTACATTCTCTATGAATTTGTTTTCTAATTTAAAATATTGATTCAAGAGGGACATAAGAAAAGTTAGCGTTCCATATCCGTCAGATAATATATGTGAAAGCTCAAGAGCTATTGTAAATTCAGAAAATTTAACTCTAAATAGAAAAGACTTTTTTCGAAAGTCTATATATCTATTAGTCCATTCTGTATCTTTCTCAACTAATGGAATATCGTTTGTGTGTTCAAATACATAATTTAAAACTTTTTTTTTCAAATAAACCTGAAAATAAGGAAATCTTTTGATAATAATCCCAAGGGCTTTCTGTAGATGGTCTCTATTTACAGTTTCTTTCAAGGTGACTGCAATTCTTGAAAGGGTTGTTTCTTTTGGAGAATGAATTGGAATAAATATTTGTCCGGCATTATCGACAGGATACAGTGTAGGTGTTTGATTCTTCATTTTTTAACACCCTGCAATGACTTAAGCATTGGCGGCAGTATAAATAGTGTTGCAAAAAATGCTGTGCTAAGGGTGAAAACTATTAATAAACCAAAATATCTTATTGGCTGAAATTGTGCTAATCCCAGAAAAAGCAGTCCTGCAACTATTGATATTGTTGTTATAGCAATTGGACGTCCTGCATGTATCAATGTTTCATATACAGCACCATTGGGATTTGACGGATTCAAATCAATTTGTTTTTGATATTGCAGCATAAAATGTATGGAATCATCCACACCTACTCCAATTGAAATACAGGAAACCATTATTGTTGTCATATCTAATGGAATATTAAATATTGCCATTAATATTAAACTTGTAAAAATACCAGTGAGAAGTGGAATTACAGTCAGTATGCCTTTAATTATAGATTTGAAGGAAATTGAAGAAACTATGAGTATAAGTAATAACGCTGTTATGGTAGATACCAGAAAATCTCTTCTCATTTGTTGTGACAGCTGAAGGAATTTTAAACTCCTTCCATTTAATTCCCATTCTATATCTTTGTCATTATTATTTAGCATTACTTTATTTATATTATTTATAAGAACCATGGTATCATTTTCATCAATAGGAGCGTTCTTTTCTTTGTTGAAAGCCCTTACCGTAATACTTAATTTTGTATTAGTTTCATTCAGCATAGTTTTGTCAGTATTTGCTGTTCTGAACAGTCTTGAAACCAGAAGATTAAGACCTCTTGAATTGAAATATCCTTCCTTTCCCGTCATTACATTTCCTGCAAAATTTAAATATCCGGGAAACGAGGAAGTATAACTTACATTAGGAATTTTGGAAAGTTCCTTTTCAATATTATATATATATGAAATAACATCAGGTTGAAGGAAGAAATTATCTTCTTTACTGTTAAATTCAATTTTTAATTCCTCAAAACTTCCAACTTGCTGTAAAAAAATTGATTGATCGGTAATTATCTTTGAAGTCTTTGGAAAATATTTGCTTGGGCTTGTATTGAAAGAAATTTTAGGGAGCAGAATAAAAAATACAGCTACTATTAAGAACAAAATTCCATATGCCTGGAATTTCCAGTTTACTATTCGCTGGCCAAAATGTCTAAGAAATTTAGATAATATATCTTTGTTTAACTCCTGTAGTTTCTTTTTTCCAGGTGTTCGTTGAATTGCTGAAAATGCAGGAAGGAGGGTGATAGATAAAAAGGCTGTAAACAAAATACCAAAGGAAGTGGTTACAGCAAATTCCCTTGTTTGCCTTATTGTTGCCATAAGAAGGCTCATTAGCCCAATTAAGGTTGTAAAAGATGCAAGAAGAACTGTTTTGCTAACTCCTGTTACTGATTTAATAATAGTTTCTTTTTTTGATTCCTTTGAAGTTCCTGATAGACTGTAATATGCACTCATTACGTGAATACTATATGAGCTGCCCAGGGTTAGTACCAGGGGAGGAGATAAAATACTTACCATCGTTAATTTGTAACCCAATAACACCATCATTCCAAGTGAAACCACAGTTCCGCTAATTACAATTATCATTGGAAGAAAGACAGCTCTTTTACTTCTAAATCCCAGATAATAACTTAATAAAATTGTTACTAATACCAAAATAAGAAGTTTGCTGAAACCATCGGTTAAAAACATTTCAGTTTCTGCTGAGAAAGGGATAGATCCAGTGACTACAACGTTGAGTTCTGATTTTAAGGGTTCCAGAATTTCATTTATAGATGCCATTGTTTTTCTATAATCTTTACATTTATCTATCAATAAAATAGTGACCAGGGATTGTTTATCTTTTGAGCTTACAACACCGGATGCAAATCTGGATTTTTTTAATCTTTCTGTAAATACTTTCAGTGTTTCTTTTGTTTTCGGAGCAGCATTTTCTGGTGAAAGCGGAACTGCCATCAGCCTTGAACCTGTTTTTTCAAGAGTTTTATAGGAGAATGGGTCTATAATTTTTTTGACAGGAAGAATTTGTTGAAGTTCATTATTTGCGGCTTGAACCAGCTGTAACCCTTCCAGGGTAAAAAGGTTATCTCCACTTACCATTATAAGTAATTTGTCATATTTGACGGTATTACTTGCTAAGTTTTTAGGAAGAAGACTTTCTACATCCGGTTCTATTTGAATATGACTTAAAGGCAGAACAAATATAAGAGTAATTAAAAAGGATATAATAATAACTAACCATGGATACTTGACACTAAATTTAATTATTGGCTGAGTATTGAATTTACGCATAAATACTACTTATTACATTCCAGTTGCAGTGTTATAGAACTTATATCACAGACTTCATGTGGTCCAAAATATTGAATTGCCCCTGGGAACATATAGGAAGATTTAATTGCCCAAATATCTCTTTTTGAAACAAACTCATTAAAAGGTTTTCCCTCCAGATCCACCATGGCTTTTTTTATTACGGGTTTCAGTTTACCATGTCTCTGCTCAAGAGTCATCATCATTGTTACAGGAACAGCTCCTGCTGTCCATTCCATAACAGGTTTTGCCAGATTGTGAATTGATGATATGTAGCCTGTTAATTCTGAGGCTGCGAGGATATAGGCATTATATCCAAGAGAGTAGCAGTAATCCGCATCGAAATTGGAAGGGAAAGCACATCTGCCTTCATATCCGAAAAAATGATCCTGAGGACTAAAACTGCCTTTATATTTTCCTTCACTCTTCATTTCATCCAGTCTGGAAGCAATCATTTGAATTAGTAATTTTTCTGTTTCAATTCTTGAGACCTGAACATTTCCATGAGGATCTCTATCCATGAGTAACTGTCGTTGGATGTTATTGGGCAGGGTAGAAAAAACATATGACGAATCCCTTGAGAGTTCTCTGTTTATCCATCTGGACTGATCTTCAAAGGTGTGCAGCGTACTAAAATGTTCTGCATGTTCAGCAAGAAGTGTATTTAATTCTGATATCAACTGCTTCATTTCCGGAATAAATTCTATTAATCCTTCGGGAATTAGAACTATTCCATAGTTACTTCCCAATTCGCTTCTTTTTACAATTATATTTACCATATCCAATACAATTTCTGTTAATGATTTATGATTATGCTCAATTTCCTCAGATATAAGAGCAATATTCGGATGTGTCTGTAATGCACATTCAAGACAAATATGGGATGCACTTCTACCCATTAACTTAATAAAATGCCAGTATTTTTTTGCTGAGTTAGCATCTTTCTCAATATTCCCTATAAGTTCAGAATATGTTTTGGTTGCTGTATCAAAACCGAATGATACTTCAATATATTCATTTTTTAAATCACCATCTATGGTTTTTGGTACACCGATAACTGAGATACCAGAATCCTTTTGTTTAAAATACTCAGCCAGAACAGCACCGTTTGTATTTGAGTCATCACCACCAATTATTACAAGACAGGATATGTCCAAAAGTTTACATACATCTTCACAAATATCAAACTGTTCTGTTGTTTCCAGTTTTGTTCTGCCTGAGCCTATAATATCAAATCCTCCGGTATTTCTAAACTGATCAATAATTTTGGAATTCATTTCAAGGGTTTTGTTTTCTAATATTCCTGAGGGACCGCCCAAAAATCCAATCAGCTTGGATTCAGGGTTAGCTTTTATCATAGCATCATACAGTCCCGAAATTACATTATGTCCACCTGGAGCCTGACCTCCGGATAAAACAACACCAATATTAACATTTTTTGATTCAAGGGCTTCTTCTATTCCCAAAGTTTCGATAAATGGTGCCCCATAGGTTCTGGGAAACATTTCTGCCAGTTCGTTCTGATTAGTTTCAGATCTTGTTGATCCTTTTGGGTTAATACCAATTTTATGAATATTACCCTTTAAAACTTCCGGTAATTTTGGTTTATAATTATATCTTTCTGTCTGTAATGGTGAATAAGACAATTTTAACTCCTGAAAAAAATATTTTATTAGTTTCTATTTACAAACCATTATGGTTTTTTGTGTATGTTTTTGCAAGTGTACTTGTAAAATTCAGTTTGATATTTGTATTTTTTTTAATTGACTATCTTAAGTCCTGTATATAAACTTTTAAGAATGATGGTGTTAAAACTAATAAACCAGGTTCAAAATTATTCCTGGGGGTCTACTGATTATATACCAACACTTCTTGGAAAAGATTTTAATGGTGCTCATTGTGCTGAGCTATGGATGGGCGATCATCCCAGAGGAACTTCTTCTGCTATTGTAGATAACAGAAAGATATCACTGGATCAGCTTATTTTAAAGGATCCTAAATTAATATTGGGGAATGATGTATCCCGTTTTGGAAGTCATCTGCCGTTTTTATTTAAAGTCCTCTCTGCTGCAAGTCCTTTGTCAATTCAGGCGCATCCCAATAAGATCCAGGCAGAAACTGGTTTTCTGGATGAAAATACACGAAACATTCCTTTGGATGCGTTTAACCGGAACTATAAAGATAATAATCATAAACCGGAGATAATATGCGCTTTAACAAATTTTACGGCCATGTGCGGCTTTCGTAAGAGTAATATTATCGAAACAAATTTTACTAAACTAAACAGTTCAGTATTTAAAAATCAATTAAAAAATTGTTTTGATACTGGAGTTGAAAATAATACAGAAGCGTTTTTTTCAGCTCTAATGAGACTGGATAAGAAAAATTTGAGAAATTTGATAGAGAGTGCTCTTGTCTGGGCTGGAACTAACATATCTTTGGAAGCAAAATTGGTAAAAAAATTTGCAGCTCTGTATAAAAATGATCCTGGTATATTATCACCTTTATTTCTGAATGTTTTTAGATTAAAACCAGGGGAGGCTCTTTATCAGGGAGCCGGAGAGCTGCATGCCTATGTGGAAGGTACCGGGATTGAACTTATGGCAAACTCAGACAATGTTCTGCGTGGAGGGTTAACCCCTAAATATATTGATGTTCCTGAATTACTAAAGGTTTTAAATTTTAAATATACAGAAAAATCCATTTTAAATCCTAAAGAAATAAAATCCGGTATATTTGAGTACGAAACTATTTCCCGGGAATTTGTTTTAAAAACCTATAGTGTAGGGAAAAACAATATATTGGAAGTTGAAAATAAAGGTTCTGTCGAAATTATATTATGTATAAAAGGAAATGCTGTTATACATACAAAGGACGGAGATTTTCCTATTGCAAAGGGTGAAAGTTTTATAATACCCGCTTCAAGCGGTTCTTATGCTTTATCAGGTGTTGCGGAGATATATTCTGCAGGAATACCAGGTATGAAAGAAGTATGAAAATTTGGGTGGATTCTGACTCATGTCCCCGGCAAATTCGTAAAATTATTATAAGAGCCTCTCTTCGTGTAAAGATAGAGACAGTTTTTGTAGCCAATAGAATTATTCCGTATGTTGATGATGAATGGTCTTCCATGCAATTAGTTCCTGATGGAGAGGGTGAAGCGGATAAATATATATATGAAAATTCTTCAGACGGAGATATTTCAATAACCAGGGATATTCCTCTTGCTGCAGATTTGGTCAAAAAAGGCCTTCTTGTTTTAGATGACAGGGGCTCTGTATTTACATCAGATAATATTGGGGAAAGATTATCAATGAGAAATGCAATGACTGAGCTTCGAAGTTATGGTGTTATGTCCAGGTCAACAGGAACTATGAATAATAGGGATGTCCAGCTTTTTGCCAATGCCTTTGATAAGGAATTAAGACTTTGGCAAAATAGAATTGATAAAAACCGGATATAAAAAATAAAAACATATTGATTTTGAGTAATTTATATGTATATTTTAATTGAGGATATATGAAAAAAATAGTTATTTACTTCTTTTTTGTTTTTTTATTCCTTACATCATCCTGTTCAATAAATCAGTTTGCGACCAGAGTTGTGGCTAATACTCTTACATCAAATGGGGGGGGATCTGTTTTTACCTCTGATGATGATCCTGAGTTTATAGAAGCTGCACTCCCCTTTGCATTAAAGACTTATGAAAGCCTTTTAGAGGCAGATCCCAAAAATACCGGTTTGTTTGAAGCTGTTGCAGGGGGATATGTTTCTTATGCAAATGCTTTCCTACAGTCTCCTGCAGAACTTATGGAATATGATCAGATTGAAGAAAAGGATATTCTCCTTTCCAGAGCAGCAGCTATGTACCGTAGAGCCGGGAGTTTTGCAAGCCGTGGATTGGAGATTCTCTATCCCGGGTTTAATAATAACTTTACCAATGGTGATTGGGGAGCTGCGTTTATACATCTAAAAGAGGATGCTGTGCCTTTTCTATACTGGAAAGCTGCTTCGATTTTGGGAGAATTTTCTGTTAACAGTTTTAATCCGGAACTAATGATTGAGGTTCCTTCTGCAGTTGCTTTGGCAGTAAGAGCCCTTGAGTTGGATGGAAACTATAATAATGGCAGTTTACAAGACCTTTTTATTTCCATTTTTGCCAATATTCCGGCAAATCTAATATATAAAAGCTCAGATTTAAATAACAGTTACTCCGTTAAAAAGGCTCTGGCAGGATATTATGCTGGGAAAGATGCTGTTCTTGATAATATGACAAGCTATGAGCAGGCTATGTTTCACTTTAATTTATCAATAGAACTTTCAAAAGGAGCTAAAGTTTCACCCTATATTTCAGTGGCATCCTTATATATTAAAAATCAGGATTTAGATGGTTTTACTAATGCACTAAATGCTGCTTTAGCAGTAAATATTGATTTAAATCCGGAAAATCGGCTTCAAAATATAATAAGCAAAAGAAAAGCAAGATGGCTGCTTGATCACAAAGAAGATTACTTTTTTATCCCTTAAAGTTTTATAGGATTATAGGAGATTTTAGATTATGCGGAACAAAATGCTTATATTTTTAATTATACTCTTTTCTACCTCTGGAGTTTATTCTTTGACTCTAAAGGTAGGGAGTTTGGCACCCAGGAATTCTCCCTGGGACAAAACATTACATGAAATTGCGGAAGAATGGAAAGATATTTCAAATGGAAGAATAAAGTTGAAAATCTATCCCGGAGGTATAACCGGGAATGAAGAGGATACTCTTCGTAAGCTTAGGGTTGGTGCCCTGGATGGTATGGTGGCATCAACCATGGGGCTAAATAAAATTTCATCAGATTTATTTGCCATAAGTTTACCCCTTGTTATCCGAAATGAAGGTGAACTTAAATATGTAATGGATAAAACTTATCCGACCTACAGTGCTATTATGAAGGACAAAGGGTTTGTGTTAGTTGGCTGGACAAATGCAGGATGGCTGAATATATTTTCCAGAGATCCTGTTTATTATCCTGCTGATCTTGAACATCAGAAGCTTGGCTTTACAACCGGTGAAATTGTGCTTACTAAAATATTAAAAAATATGGGATTTCATATTGTACCGGCAGACACCATAGACTGGCTTGCTGGTCTTCAAAGTGGCCGTACAGATGCACTATTAATATCTTCCCTGATTGCAGCCGCATATCAGGTTTTCCCCATTGCAGATAATATGCTTGATTTCCCCATATCTCCTTTACTTGGTGCAATTGTGTTTAGTGAAAGATCATGGAGGAAAATACCCCGGGAGTACAGACAAAGTTTTATCGATATTACTAATAAAAAAATAGTTTCCATGGATAAAGCTTCAAGAGAACTGAACGATAAAGCTTTAAAGGTAATGCTGGATAATGGTTTGACAGTGAACTCTGTTGATGAAGAACAGAAGGATGCATGGTTAAAAGTTGTTAATACACTTTACTATCAGCAGGGTATTATTGGTTCATTGGTATCACGTAATATTTATAATGAAATAATATCCTATACTGATGAGTATCGGGCAAATTCCGGTATAGATGAAAATTAAAAAAATTCTTTATAATCTTGAGAATGCAGCAGCTTCCTCTGCATTGCTTTTATTGGGAGTAATACCGGTAGTTGAAATATTACTGCGAACATTTTTTAGATCCGGTCTGGAAGGAAGTTCTGAGTATACTGCTCATATTGTTTTATGGATAACTTTCCTGGGAGCTATGATAACTTCCAGGAATAATCAGCATCTTGCAATTTCGGTTGGAGTGAATAAATTTGGAAAAAAATTAAAAAACTCGATTTTAATTTTTAACAATACCCTATCAACTGCAATTAGTTTTGCTTTTGCGATTAGTGGTTTCTCAATGATACTGACTGCCTTTGATCAAACCATGATGATTGGGATATTCCCGATTCGCCTTATTACATCAATTATTCCATTGGGTTATCTGTTTATTGCAATAAGATTTTCTACATCAGAAACATTTACAGCTAAAAGTCGGTCGATAATAAGGACCGGATTTTTATTTGGAGCAATACTTGCCTTTCCATCGATAGTTAATATTTTATATTCTTTTTTTCAAAATATACCCATGATTTTTGATTCTTTAAGTGATGTCTATTATTCAGTTGCAGCAATTTTGTCCCTTCCATTATTGTTTCTGTTAATTTTTTCTACATTTTTTGGAGTACCGCTTTTTATAATTCTTGGAGGTGCCGCATATATACTTTTTGCAGGAAGTTGGGGCGTTCTTGAACTGGTTCCCAATGAGGCCTATACAATGCTTACCGGAAATACAATTGCTGCTATTCCCATGTTTACTCTTGCAGGATTTATTCTGTCTGAAAGTAAAGCAGGGGAGAGGCTGATTGGACTGTTTCAGGCCTTATTTGGCTGGGTTCCGGGTGGTATGGCAGTTGCAGCTGTATTTGTCTGTGCATTCTTTACAACTTTTACCGGTGCTTCGGGAGTTACAATTCTTGCACTTGGTGCATTGCTGGCATATATACTGGAAGAGAGAGGTGGGTACAGTCAGAATTTTTCTCATGGCTTATTAACTGCTTCGGGGAGTATTGGTCTTTTATTTCCGCCAAGTCTACCAATTATACTTTATGGGGTTATTGCTCAGATTAGTATAAAGGATATGTTTATAGGTGGAGTAATTCCAGGATTTATGATGGTTCTTATATTGTCCGGTTTTGGTGTAGTAATTGCGATAAAAAGTAAAATACCCAGGACACCTTTTAAGGCATTACTTGTTTTAAGCTCTCTAAAGGAATCTGTATGGGAGATATTGTTGCCTTTAATAATTCTTATATTCTATTTTGGCGGACTGACTACTATTGTTGAGACAGGTGCCATTGCTGTTTTATATGCTCTATTAATTGAAGTAGTCATACGTAAGGATATAAAATATAGAAATATAGTTTCAGTATTTTTAAAAAGTATACCAATAATAGGAGGGATATTAATTATACTGGCATCCTCCAGAGGTCTTTCCTATTACATAATCGATGCAGAGATACCTGTTAAACTTACTTATTGGGTAGAAGCTCATATTAGTTCAAAATATGTATTTTTGATTCTTCTGAATGTAACCCTTCTTATTACAGGAAGTCTTATGGATATTTTTTCTGCTATAATGGTTGTTGTTCCGCTTATACTTCCCTTGGGAGCTATATTTGGTATTCATCCTGTTCATTTAGGTATAATCTTTCTTGCAAATCTGGAATTAGGGTATCTTACTCCACCTGTTGGTTTGAATCTGTTTCTTTCTTCCTACAGGTTTGAGGAACCTCTTTCTGCAATTTATAAAAAGGTAATTCCCTTTTTCTTTATGCTTTTGTTTGTTGTACTGCTAATTACATATGTTCCCTGGTTATCAACGGGGTTATTAAAGGGGTAAATAATGAATCTTATTGTTGGACATACTAATATGGATATGGATTGCCTTGGTTCGATGGTTTTAGCAAAGCTTCTTTATCCTGATTATCAAATGGTGAAGAGCCGTTTTGTTCACCCTGTTGCAAGGGAATTTTATAATTTATACAGTGATTATTTTAATTTTCTTAAGGTAAAAGATATAAAAAATGCCAGTGTAGAGAGTCTTGTCGTTGTTGATACCAGGTCAGCCAAAAGAATAGATGAATATTTAAAAGTTCTCGAAGGAAAACCAAAGAAAATTACCGTATATGATCATCATCCTTCAGATTCCAGTGATCTGAATGCTGAAGTTACATATTTTGAGAATTTTGGTTCGAATACTACAATTTTGGGATTGGAAGTAATAAAAAAAGGTATAGAAATTAATTCCGACATTGCAACGATCGCACTAACAGGCATATTTGCAGATACGGGAAACTTTACCCATGAAAACGTAAGTGTTGAGGATTTTAAGGTTGCCCATCATTTAATGAATTCCGGGGCAGATATTAATATAGTTAGAAGATATTTAAAAACCTTAAAGGAAGAGTATCAAATGCATCTTTTTCATGATATTCTTAATCATCAGATAGCAAAAAATATTAATGGTCATCTAATTTTATTTTCCTATATTGAACTTGAAAAACAGGTTAGCGGCTTGGCAGCTGTGGTAGAAAAAGTTTTTGAAGTTGAAAATCCAGATGCTTATTTTGCAGTGTTTTCTTTTGTCAAAACTTCATCTTCCATTGTAATCGGCCGTAGTCAGAAAGAGTCTATAAACCTTAACTCTCTTCTTGGTGAGTTGGGAGGAGGAGGCCATGCAATGGCAGCTTCAGTTTCACTTAAAGATAAATTCGGAGAAGGTGTGCTGGATTATATGGTAGGATATCTTGAACTAAATTTAAAACATGCCGTTACTGTTAAAACTATTATGACGAAAGAAGTTCATTCCGTTAAAGAAGACTGGAGTTTAAAAGATGCTTCCATCTTTCTCGAGTCAAAAAACCATTCAGGAGCACCTGTTAATAATCGGAATGATGAAATCTCCGGATTTATTACTTTAAAAGATATAATGAAAGCCAGGAAGGCAAATCAAATGCATGCTCCAGTACGGGGATACATGATTAAAAATGTTATCTATGGCAGCAGTGATCTTTCAATGAGAGAAATAGAACGTCTGATGTTTGGTAATAATGTAGGTCATATTCCTATAGTGGAAAATGGAAAAACCATAGGCCTTGTAACACGTACAGATTATCTTAATTTTATTAAATATAACAATCACACAGATAAAATTTTAAACCCAGTTGCATTGCACCCGTAGGGAACGGTTTAAAACCATTCCCTACGGGTGCTTGTGTTGTTAAAATTCGGCACTGCCTACAGCTCTTGGGAATGGGATAACATCACGAATATTCTGCATTCCTGTGACATACTGTATTAATCTTTCAAATCCAAGGCCGAATCCGGAATGTGGAACAGTTCCATATTGTCTTAGTTCCAGATACCACCAGTAGTCTTTGTAATCCAGATTTTGTTCATCCAGTCTTGTTTTTAATTTTTCCAGATCACTTTCCCTTTCGCTGCCTCCAATAATTTCACCAAGTCTCGGAACCAGAATATCCATGGCTCTTACAGTTTTTCCATCTTCATTTAGTTTCATATAGAAAGCTTTAATGTTCCTGGGATAGTCGGTAACTATAACCGGGCCTTTATAAACAGTTTCTGTTAGATATCTTTCATGTTCAGATTGAAGATCATGACCCCATTCTACAGGGTATTCAAATTTTACTTTTGTTTTCTGTAATAAATCCACAGCTTCAGAATATGTTACATGTGTAAAAGGACTGTTAATTACATGTTTTATATCATCAATTATCCCTTTCTTAATAAAACTGTTAAAGAAGTTCATGTCTTCTGCAGCATTATCCAGCACATACTGCAGGATATATTTCAAAAATTTTTCTGCAAGATCCATGTTTCCGGTAAGATCACAAAAAGCCATTTCCGGTTCTATCATCCAGAATTCAGCGAGGTGTCTGCTGGTGTTTGAATTTTCAGCTCTGAAAGTTGGACCAAAAGTATAGATGTCTTTTAGGGCAGTTGCATATATTTCGCCTTCCAGCTGGCCGCTGACAGTAAGATTTGCAGGTTTACCGAAAAAATCTTTTGTATAATCTACATTCCCATCTATCAGGGGGATATCGTTAAGGGGCAGAGTAGTTATCTGAAACATTTCTCCTGCCCCTTCAGCATCACTTGCCGAGATTATCGGTGTGTGAATATAAACAAAGTCATTTTCCTGAAAAAATTTATGTACAGCAAAACTCAAAGTACTTCTTACCCTTGTAACTGCTGCAAAAGTGTTTGTCCGGGGACGGAGGTGTGCAATTTCACGTAAAAACTCAAAAGAATGCCGTTTTTTCTGTAAGGGATAGGTTTCCGGAGAAGCTTCTCCAACAACTTTTATTAAATTCCCCTGTAATTCCACATTTTGATTTTTACCAGGGGACTCCACGAGTATTCCTG
>Ga0190306_1000245_pt1 | contig 20378 bp, 16 predicted proteins | sample 48700734_MG_FD_161657 | JGI IMG/M metagenome (GOLD analysis project Ga0190306, IMG submission 161657) | Hydrothermal vent sediment bacterial communities from Southern Trench, Guaymas Basin, Mexico - 4870-07-3-4_MG | ecosystem: Environmental > Aquatic > Marine > Hydrothermal vents > Sediment ... | reverse complement strand
TCTACGGGGATGGGTACATATATACGGGGATGTGTACATATATACGGGGATATTACGGGGGGATACACATATATACGGGGATATAGGGATACGGATGATAATCCACATCCTATTGAATCTAACCCTGTCGGTTTGTTATAATCCTTTTATGATAATAATACCTGCAATAGATCTTCTTGATGGCTCCTGTGTGCGATTGCTTAAGGGAAATTATAATGAATCAACTGTTTATAAATCTGATCCGGTAAAAATGGCAGAAAAACTGGTTCAACTTGGTTGTGAAAGGCTCCATATTGTGGATTTGGATGCAGCCCGGGGACAGGGAAAGAATAATAGGGATATTATTAGCAAAATTCGAAAAAAAATTGACATTGTTATTGAAACTGGTGGTGGAATTAGATCTGAAAAAGATGTTGAAGAACTCCTGGACATAGGGATTAACAGACTAATTCTGGGTACGGTTTTCGCAAAAAATCCCGGTATTGCAACTAAATGGACAAAAAAATATGGGCATCATTTTATAGCCGGTATAGATGCCTTAAATGGAGAAGTCAAAATATCCGGTTGGGAGGAAGGTTCTTCTTTGAAAGATACTGAGCTGGCAAAAAAGGCATTAGATAATGGTATTATAAGCATAATTTATACTAATATTGATAAGGACGGTACCCTGGACGGCCCTGACATAGAAAGAAGTATTCGTATAGCAGAAATCTCAAAGCTTCCGGTAATTATATCCGGAGGCATTAGCAGCAATAATGATTTTAAAAAAATTGCAGATTTGGATCACTCCGAAATTGCAGGCGTTATTACCGGTAAGGCTCTTTATGAGAAAAAAATAAACCTTCGGGAAAGTATTACAAAATATCAGAAAACTTATGCAATTGGAGAATGGTAATGGAAATAATTAATAAAATACTCCCTTTGGTTATTAACGACCGACAGGGACATATACTTGAAGTTTCTCTCTCTAACGAGAAGGGATTCAAAAAAAGTCTTGAAAGAGGACAGCTTTGGCATATTCATAAGGAAACAGGTAGACTTCTTCCATATTCTGAGGATTCTCTATTAAATATATCTGAACATAAAACCTGGTATGAGGCTATTTTGAGTGTGGGAAAAGACCATAATAATCAACAGGAACAAAGAGATCTTTTTAATACAGTTAAAGATAGCCAAAAAGATAAGCAAAAGGAATTACAGGATAATTTTATTGTTGGTTCAGAGGATGGAATTACAAATGTAATTGCTGTTCTTGAACAGTTGGTTATAGAGCGAAAGTTGAAATTACCCGAGGGATCATACACTACTCACCTTTTTGAAAGTGGAGCGGAAAAAATTAGGAAAAAAACAGGTGAAGAGGCCATAGAACTAATTTTAGCTTCCAGTAGGGGAGAAATTATCTATGAAGCAGCTGATCTTATATACCATATGCTGGTTCTTCTTGCTTCAGAGGATATATCTTTTACGGAAGTTCTTGAAGAATTGGGCAACAGGGCGAAACTGTGATGAAAAAACCATATCTTGAACGGCTAAAAGAAGGTGTCCTGCTTTTCGATGGTGCCATGGGAACCATGATTTATGATTCCGGAGTTTTTATAAATCAATGTTTTGAAAATGTAAATCTCAGTTCTCCGGATACAATATTAAATATCCATCGTAAAATGGCAGATGCCGGAGCCCAGGTTTTGACTACCAATTCATTCGGAGCTAATCCCATAAAATTAAAGACCTATGATCTGGAAGATAAAACCGAAGAGATAAATATTAAATCAGTGGAACTTGCAAGAGAAATAGCAGGAGACAGGCTGTATGTAGCAGGTTCTATAGGCCCGTCATCTGTTAGAATGGCACCTATAGGGAATACTCCAAGGAATGAGGTTGAAGAAGCTTTTCGAATTCAGATTTCAGCTCTCTTAAAGGGTGGAGTTGATCTTTTGTTATTTGAAACATTCAGGAATTTGGATGAATTAATTTTAGCATGTCGAACTTCAAGATTATTGGACAAAGAAATAACCATTCAGGCACAAATTAGTCTTCGCCCTGAAGAATCAGAAATTAACAATAGAACCTATCTTGATCTTTTTAAGCGTTTAGATGATGAGAAATCTATTGATGTTATAGGAATGAACTGTTCTACAGGTCCTTCAGATATGCTTGATATTCTAAAAGAAATACAAGGTCGTTTATCCAAACCTTTTTCTATAATGCCTAATGCCGGATATCCCAGGGATATAGATGGAAGGCAGATGTATCTTGCTTCTCCTGAATATTTTGCTGAATATTCCCTTAAATTCCTCGATTCGGGAGTTTCTGTTATTGGCGGTTGCTGTGGTACCACCCAGGAACATATTAAGAAAATGGGGGAGGCCTTTTTATCTCTGGATAAAGGTAGACGAACTCAAATTGTTATTAAGCAGAATGATGATTTTTCTGTGACAGAAATTCCATTAAATGAAAGATCTTCATTTGGTAAATCTCTTGCAGAAGGAGAATGGGTAACTTCCATTGAACTTGTTCCTCCTGTAGGTACAAATTTAAGTTCTGTCTTAAGAAAATCAGAAGAATTATCTAATTATAATGTATCTGTAATTAATATTCCGGATGGGCCAAGGGCTTCTTCCAGGATTTCGGCTTTTCTTACTGCCATTGAAATAACCCAACTTTCCGGTATAGAGACTATACCTCATATTTGCTGTAGAGATAAAAATCTAATTGGTCTTCAGTCTGAACTTTTAAGTTCCCAGGCAGCCGGCTTGCGTAATCTTCTAATAATTACAGGAGATCCTCCAAAGGTTGGAAATTATCCAAATGTAACGGGAGTATTTGATGTTGATTCAATAGGATTAATATCTTTGGCAGCTAGTCTAAATAAAGGAATTGATTTAGGGGGGAAAAGACTTCCGGAACAAACTTCTTTTGTTATTGGTGCAGGTATAAATCCTACAGCCCAGTTTGTAGAGAAAGAGATAGAAAGAGCTTTTATGAAAGCGGAAGCTGGTGCAGATTTTTTTATAACACAACCGATTTACGATTTGGAGGGTTTTAGTAAATTTATCGATAAATTAAAGAGTATAAATGTTCCTGTTCTTGCAGGAATCTGGCCTCTTGCAAGTTATCGAAATGCTCTTTTCCTAAATAATGAAGTTCCGGGTGTAAAAATACCAAAAGATATAATGGAAAGAATGAAAAAACAAAAATCCAAAGAATCTGCAAGAGGTGAAGGAATAGTTATAGCAAGGGATTCCATTGAACAGATGAAAAACAGAATAGCCGGAATTCAAGTAAGTCCACCATTTGGAAGCATAGCTACCGCCCTTGAGGTAATAGCCTAAAAGGGAGACGAAAGGAGGAATAATTACAGTGATTTATATCTATACTACTCCCCGGTTCCTGAGCAGTTCGGCAGGCTCAGTGCGCAGCAAGCTCACTGTACACTTGTCGAAGGGTTAATTCCCTTCTATTAGAGTCTCCTTTGTCTTAATAGGAAAATTCTTATTGTAAAACAAAACTATTTTTTCCCTTATATGGTTTTGAGTTAGTTTTATGTAGAGAGTTTTTTCTTCTTTTCTATAAACCCATCCGCTGGAATAGTATTGAAAACGGGTATCACTATTCCATTTAATTCCATTCATTTGAAGACTTTTAAATGGCTCGACTCCCTTGATAACCAAATGATGTACACTGACCCTTGGGTATGTAAATTCGAATTTTGAAGTATAATTATCCGAATTTAATGAAACTGTATTAGCAACTGTCCAAACAGAAATATCGGATCCTGCAGTTCCCTGAAAGTTTACAACATGAGGATAATATTCATTTGATATCAACTTTGAATAGAGTAAATCTGCACCAAAGTATGTTTTCCCATGTGGTATGCCTTCCCTGTCAATAAACTCCGGAAAAAGACCCTTACCATCTGAAAGATTCAGAACACTGACAACTATACTTCTTCCGATACTTGTAAACAGTTCATTGGATTCCAGAACACCTATTTTATATAGAGCAATACCTGTTCTTATTGAAAGTAAAGTATTAAATAGATTATCTTTTCCTTCCGAAAGGAAAAGACCTCCGTTTATTCGCGTTAAAATTGGAAATATTTGTTCCTCAATGACAGAGTAAAGGCGCATAAGGTTCTTATACTGTTCTTTTTCATCCTGAACCGAATCATTATAAAGTTCCAACATTCCTGTTAGTACAGCAGGACTAAACCTTTTACTTAGATCAATGGCATTAATAAACCTGGAAAAATCCTTATCAAGGGCAGATGAGGATATCCAGGATAGCTCCCTGAGAAGATCAGGTTCCTGAAAGAGAGACATATCTTCCGTTTTAAGTGCTTTTGAGATCTTCTTTTTCAGTTTATCATCCATTTGTATACGTGAGGAATTTGTATTTACTATATTCCCAAGATAAGGTGCACTTAAAAAATTTAACATAGTTTCCTTGTTTGAGATTTTATCTACAATATTTTCTACCTGGGCAAATCGTTCTCTTTTTATGCTTTCTGCAATAAAGGAAGTAAGCATATTATTATCCAGCCCATATTTACCATCAGATAGAAGCCATTCCCCTCTGTTTTTATTATATCTGGTTTTTTGCCAGCCCTCATATGCTGATCCAATAAAACTTTCTACGGATGATTCATAGATATCTTTTGATATTGGATTTGATTTCCCAAAAAAATAGAAATGAAGAGGATCAACATCTGAAATCTCATCAATGACAATAGAAGATGTTTTATCTTCTAAAGGGATTATCAATGAACCTGCAGTTTTGTCATAGTCAGAACCGTTTTTGGTTGAAAACATATAGTTTTCACCTGAAACAGAATATGTATAACAGGGTAGATAAGAAACCTGATGAATATCGGACATGAATTTTGAAGGGAGTATAAGTGTATCTGAATCGGCTCCGGAATACTCTATATCAAATAAAATACTTCCGGATGGGGTTGTATTAATTTTTAATAAAAGTGAATTAGTAAATGTCAGAGTCAATCCTGATTCTGATACAGCATATGAAATAAGTTCTGTAGTTGTTTTATTTCCTTCCTTATGGAGAATCACTGCTGGTTCTTTTGATAAATTCATTATAAGCCCGGGAATTAATAATTTTACATTTGAAATACCGTTTTTATTAAGGCCCTGTTCTGCTGAACCTGAAAGTTGTATCTTATCAATTTGAATATTAAAAAAATTATCTCTGTTATTAAAATCAAGGAAGATGAGGAATCCTGTAATAAACAGGAAAAACAGAGGCACCAGATAGTATTTTTTTTGTATTTTTGTATTCATTTGAAGCATAGTAACAATGAAAGATTAAAATATCAACGCCTTGTTTATTTTTAATCCAGACAGTATATTAGTTCACTAAAGAATCTATGAAATAAGATTTTATAATAATATATGAATCGTACCGAAAGAGCGTTATTAGCAACCTAAGGAGTAATTAGTGAGAATATTTATTTTAATATTAACTGTTTTTTCATTTTTTACTATGTGTACTTCAACTAAAATAGGAAAACCGGAAGCAGAGAAAAAGATTGAAGTAGAGCTTACACCCTATGAAAGTATAAGTTTTTATATGAGTGTTGGTGATCCTCTAAAAGCTTTAGAGTCTTTTAAAGATGCATATTCGGAAAATCCTGATAGTATAGAAACAAAAATTCTATATTCTTCTCTTTTACTTACAGCAGGGAAATTGGATGAAGCAAGAAAAACACTAGATGGCATTCTTATACAGGATCCTGACAATATGGATGCCAGATTTAATCTTTCTTTTTTGGAAGGTATGGCTGGAAATACAGATAAACAGGAAGAACAACTGAATATAATTCTTAACAAAGATCCTGATAATGCAAAGGCATTGTCTTCATTAGGAGAATTATTCCTTACTTCCAAAAAATACGATGAGGCGAAAGAAGTTTTTCAAAAAAGTATTGCCATTGACGAAGATAATATTGTAGCCAGAGAAGGTTATGGTAATATTTTACTTAAAGAGAAATCTTATGCAGATTCGGAAAAACAATTTGATCATGTTATTAAAACAAACCCTGATTATTCTTTTGCATACACAGACAGGAGTAAAGCAAGATCCGGATTAAATGATGCCGATGGTGCAATATCGGACCTTTCCAAAGCTATTGAGCTGAATAGTGCCTATTACTGGAATTATGTTGATAGAGGCAAATTATTACTTTTTGTTAATAATAAAGCAGGCGCTTTTGATGATTTTAATAAAGCAATAGAGATAGATCCTGATTTTTTCTATGCTTATGTATATAGAGCAGGTATCAATAATGGAAAAAATAATTTTGAAGCTGCTGCATCAGATTATTATAAAGTTATTGAACTTCGCCCTGATTATTATTTTGCTTATAAACCTCTTGCATTAATTGAATATAGAAGGGGTAATTATAAACAGGCTTCAGAATTTTTCAAAAAAGCAAGTGAAAGTATGCCTGAAGATCCTTCCTATATTCTTATGTCAGGTATTTCAAAATATGCTGAAGGTGATAAAAAAGCAGGAATTAATATTATTACAAGTGCCATGGATACTATGCCGGCAGATGGTTATTTCCGTGATATAGCAAGAATGTTTGCAGAACCTGGTTATGATGCATATTTAATCAATAAACTAAGCAAAGAAACTCATCTGCCCTTAAAAAGCAGAGTTTTGTTTTATGTTGCTACCTATTATAAACTTCTGGGTAAGCAACGGCTTGCAGATGCCTATTTTTTGGAAGTTGCAGATGCCAAAATATACGGCATGTTTGAAACAGATCTGGCAGAATATGAGTTGAAAGGTAAAAATAAAGAGTAGAAAGTTTAATTAATTACAGGAGAAGAATTTTGAAGGAAAGTGATACTATTACCCGGATTAGTTTAGGTGATCGTGAAGTTATTCTGGTTGGAACAGCACATATATCCCAGGGTAGTATTGATGAAGTTAAAAAAGTAATTGAAGAAGAAAAACCTGATCATGTTTGTGTTGAAATAGATGCTTCCAGATATAAGTCCATGACCGAAGGACAAAATTGGGAGAATATGAAAATAGATAAGGTTCTTAAAGAGGGAAAAGGTTTTCTTCTTCTTGCAAATCTTGTTCTTACATCTTTTCAAAGAAAAATGGGTAAAAATCTGGGGACTACACCTGGTGAGGAGATGAAAGCAGCTATTGAAGTTTCTAAAGAAGCAGGTATTCCTTTTTCATTTAGTGATCGGGAAATACAGGTAACATTGAGTAGAGCCTGGTCAAAATCTTCTTTTTGGAATAAAAATAAGATGCTTGCAACAATGATATCCTCAATCTTTTCCAAAGAAGAGCTAAGTGAAGAGGAAATAGAAAAATTAAAAGAGAAAAGTGCCCTACAGGATATGATGGAGGAAATGGCAAAATATTTGCCATCTGTTAAAGAGGTCCTAATAGATGAAAGAGATCAGTATCTGGCAACAAATATTTTTAAAGCTGAAGGTAGAAAAGTAGTTGCTGTAATTGGTGCAGGTCATGCAAATGGAATTGTTAAGTGGCTGAATGATATTTATGAAAATAAAGTTCCAAAAGACCTTTCACAGATAAGTCAGGTTCCAAAACCTTCCAAAATAAGGAAATATATTCCTTGGTTAATACCCTTTTTAATAGCAGGTCTCATGGGTTTGGGTTTATATAAATACGGATGGGATAAGGGTCTTGAAATGTTTATCTATTGGTTCATGGCAAATGGCATTCTTGCTGGATTGGGAGCTTTAATTGCACTGGCTCATCCTCTAACAATAATTTTATCATTTCTTGCAGCTCCGTTTACATCTCTTAATCCGACTATTGGTGTTGGTATTGTAAGCGGTTTATTTGAGGGTTATATACGCAGACCACGGGTATCAGATTTTGAAAATCTTCCTGAAGATATTTTGACTATAAAGGGATTTTTTAAAAATAGATTTACCCATGCCCTTGTAGTCTTTTTTCTTTCCAGTATTGGAAGTTCAATTGGAACCTTTATTGCTTTTCCGTTCCTAATAAATTTGGTTAGGTGATTTCCTGAAAATTGTTTTGATGCTTTCGGTTATATTACGTACACCTGTATATATCCCCCGTAGAGACGAACGGCCGTGCGTCTCTACGGGAATTGGTCCAATGATTTTTTTATAACCCATTTCCAGTGCAGTTTTAGTACGCCTTTCCATATGTGCAGTAGGTCTGATTTCTCCTGCCAGGCTTATTTCCCCCGCTACAGCTGTTTCTTTGAGAAAGGATATTCCTGTTCTTGCTGAATACAGTGCACAAGCTATGGCCAGTTCTATGCCTACTTCATTCAATTTCATTCCACCGGCAACATTTATATAAATATCCTGATCAGAAAATCTTAAGTTCAGATTTTTCTCAAGTACAGCTGCAATTCTGGATACTCTGTTATTATCTATTTTATCAGAGTAAATCCTTGAAAACCCACTTTTTGCCGGAACAGTAAGTGCCTGTATTTCAACCATTAATACCCTTGAGCCTTCAAAAACAGGTACTGCAGCAATTCCAGGAGGTATCCCTCCGTCTCGCTGAATTAGAAAAAGCGTTGAGGGGTCTTTTACTTCTTTGAGTCCAGTGGCTTCCATAGTAAAAAGTCCTAATTCATCAACTGAACCAAAGCGATTTTTAGCAGCTCGCACAAAACGAATTCCAGAGTTTGAATGATCAAAATATAATACTGTATCAACCATATGTTCTATAATTTTAGGCCCTGCAATAACACCTTCTTTTGTAACATGGGCAATAAAAAAAACTGCTGCATTGTTGTTTTTACTCCAGCTTATAAGAGAATGTCCGCAGAACTTTACCTGATTGACAGTACCGGGAACCTTTCCTGTTTCCTCTGATACGGTAGTCTGTATTGAGTCCATAATTATAAGTTCAGGTTTTGAGGTTTCTAAAACTTCCAATATGTGTTCCAAATTGGATTCTATTAGAATTTCTATTTTTTTTGAGTCGATTTTAAGTCTGTCTGCTCTCATTTTGAGCTGACTGGCAGATTCTTCCCCGGAAATATACAAAATTTTACCTGAACCGGCAGTACTCTTTATAAGACTTGCTGCTCCTGCAACCTGCATCATTAGGGTGGATTTACCTACTCCTGGTTCTCCTCCCAGAAGTATGGCAGAACCCCTCATAATTCCACCTCCAAGGACTCTGTCTACTTCAGCATACCCTGAGCTAAATCGGGGAGCAGTTGAAACATCAACATCATTCAGCATAATTGATCTTTTTGATGAAAGTCCGGGAGTCTGTAAATTTATAGAACCCGTAACTGCTGACTCTCCCGAAGAAACGGTCTGTTGTTCCATTGTATTCCACCCGCCGCAGGAAGGGCATCTTCCAAGCCATTTGGGATCCTGATGACCACATTCTATACATTCAAAAATTGTTCTCTTTTTTGCCATTTTTACCTTTAAATATTATTTTATGTAATATTATATCATTGTTAAATTAAAATGAACAATTTATTATAGCAATAATTATCCAAATATTTTGGTAAGATACTATAAATCTAAATTATATTTGTTGTAATAATAAATAAAGGTGGTAAGATGTTTGAAGTTACATCAAATGCTGTAGAATTGATTGAGGAACAGATAGAAAATTCAGAAAATAAAGCCTATAAAGTAACTATATGCTCTTCCGGAGTCGGCTGTGGAGGTCCGACCCTTAAAGTTGAAATGAGAGCAGCAATGGATGATGATATTGTTGAGACAGTAGAAGGATGTACTTTCCATATTCGTGCAAATGTTTACAGTAACCTACAAGGAGCAAAAATAGATATTGTAGATACTTTTTGGGGTAAAAGAATTTATATCAAGACTACATACAAATGTATATAGGGAATTTTAAACAGGTAATAATACTGCTAAATGTTAATCAAGTATAACCAGTTCAGAGGAATCTTCAGGTATCCATGTCTGTGATTTATCCGGTAATTTTATATAATACCATCCCGATCTTTTCTCTATGAGAGTAAATTCCATACCTGAATGGAGAGGTTCTTCGAAAGAAGGAGAATAAGCTTCTCCGTCCCCCTTTCTTGCTATTACTTCATTTGTTGTAATAACTCCCCCTGGATTCTTATGTATTTCTATGGTATCAATAATTAAAGATCCAAGAAATATAAGTGAAATAATGGAAAAAATTACAGTGCCTGTAATAAAATTATGTCCCCATGAAGGAGGGAATTTCTTTTTTATTAATAGCAGGCTTGCACTTATCCATACAATTGCACTGCTTATTGCAAAGAGAACAGACTTAAATGATGAAGATAAATTATAATGAAAGAAAAATATGGTTTCCAAAAACCTGGAGCTTTCCTGTTCATTAATTTTGTCCACACGATTCTCTCTGGCTGTATTTAGGTTTTCCCTTAAATTTCTATCTCCAGGTATTAATAAGGCTGCCTTTCTATAGTAAAGAATAGCTTTTCCTATATCTCCTAATTGAAAATAGATGTTCCCAATGTTATAAAAAAGTTTTCCATTCTGTATTCCATCTGATAACTGTAAATATTGCTGTAAAGACTCTTCATAGAACATTTGTGATTTTGCGGGATCCGAAACTGCAATATCTGAAGCTTTTTGAAACAAATCATTTGCCTGTTTATATAAATCATTTTGCAGCTTCCTGTTTAAGGAAAATCCCTGAAATATTGTAAATAGTAAAAAAATTAGTATTAGTATCTCTTTTTTTTTCATTTCCGTATTCTCCGATCCAGGATTTCTGCTGCTTTTATTATTTTATTAATAACATCTTCATATTCAAGTTTAAAATTTTCTTCTGATAGACAAGATCCTGCAAATTGTAGTTCATCAAGTTTTTCGAATACTTCAAAGAGTAGGGGAAAATCCTTATCTGTAAACCCTTTTTTCTTCAGCCAGGTGCTTATATTTTCTATAGTAACTAATCTGATACTTTTATACATTTTCATAGAGAGGAAATTTTGAAAAATCAGCTTAATTTCTTTTCCGGTTTTACCTGTGAACGAATTGTTAGCCCTGATTTTTTTTAAATCTTTTTTGAGAATGCCGAGGGTATTTTTCCGAAGATACTTTTTTGACAATAATTTATATTTTTGAAATGTACTAATTATTAAGATAAAAAGGAAAATAAGAGCTGGCATAATAATAAATCCGAAAAGTGGAAAATGGAATAGAGAATTAATTCCGTAGCTTTGTTTTTCCGGTATATTTCTGTCCTCATAATTAAAATTTATTCCTCTATTAGAGTTTTGTATAAGTTTCTGCTGTTCCTGGTTTGTCTGTAGCGTAGGGAAATTGGAATCAGAAAGTCCTTCAATTGATAAAGATTTTCCGTATTCAACGGTAATAGGAATGGGATCAGATTCTGCAAAACTGTATTTACCGGCCTTTGTATCGAAATAAGCAATTTTTAAAGGAGGAATCTCTTTAACTTTATCACTTAGGGCTCTGATTGTTTGTGTAAAAATAATACTATCCCCATCTATCTTCCCTGCAGATATTTCTGATGGTATTTTAAAATCTGCTAAAAGTTGAGGCTGTTTTTCTAAATCCGGAGCATTCCAGACTGCTATGTTTTTTGGTCCCCATATTTTCATTGTCAGGGTAATGGGGTCGCCTGTTTTTACATTCAAAGGACTTGCAGTAGTTTCAATATTCAGTTCTCCAATATACCCACTGAAATTATCCGGTTTATTTAATACAGGAAGATCTAAAACTTCCAGGGATAATGAATTTGAGGGAACAGAGAATTGGCTATATTCAGGGCTGACTGGAGAGAAAAATGAATTAAAGAAATCATTGCTTCCTGAGTTGCTTGCAGTTTGAGCACTTACTGATATTACGGCTTTTGAAATAATAAAGTTTCCTGCTTTTATTGGCGTAACAAGTTTGCTAAAAGTAAGAGTTGTATAAGTTTGACCATCAAATTTACCCTTTCCCTGAACCGCATTAACTGTTGTTCCTTCTATTTGGAAACTAACTAGTTCTGAAGGATCAGTATCGGTACTGGAAGGGTCAGAAAATTTAAAGTTTTTATTTTGAAAGAAAGGAATTGAATAAGAAAAGTCTTTTACGTTTATTCCTATGTACCATGTAAAGGTCAAAAGAAGTGGTTCTCCTACATAGCATTTGTCCTTATCAAGGGATACTACCAGGTGGAAGTCATCACTTTGCCCTGCTTCCGTAACTTTTACCTGTATTCTTCTAGTTGTATATATTTTCCCGTCAACAGTAATTGATATTGGAGGAATAGTTAAAACCCCAACATTTTGTGGTGTTAAACTATAAGATATGAAATATCCGCTATTTACCGTTTCTGTACGTTTACCATTTATTATAGTAATCTGTCTGCTGCTGTTATTTTGTCCTCCAAGGAACTTAACAGAAAAATCTTTGCTGAAATTACCCTTTCCCCAGCTGTCTTTTGGGTAATTGGATATATTTTCACTCCCTTTTATCTGTACCTGATATATAAATGATTCTCCTACACTAAGATTATTCTTTTCTACAATTGCAGATATCCGGACGGTTTCTCCAAATATAGGTACTGCTAATAATATCATTATGCTAATTAAGAATAGTAAAATATTTTTGTTTTTCATTTTACCAGTCCTTGTCTACAGGTTCAGCAGATCCATTTGATAAAAATAAATTTGCTGTCTCTTTTCTTCTTGCCTCTTCCTTTAGTATATCTTCGGGAGAAACATTTTCAGAACTTATTGTATTTTGTTGATTGTTATTCTGCTGATCCTGCTGCTGGTTCTGACTCTGTTGGTTGTTATTCTGCTGATCCTGCTGCTGGTTCTGACTCTGTTGGTTGTTATTCTGCTGATCCTGCTGCTGGTTCTGGCTCTGTTGATTGTTATTCTGCTGATCCTGCTGCTGATTTTGGTTCTGTTGATCTTGTTTTCGGTGATCCTTGTTTTTCTGATCATTTTTCTGTTTCTTTTTAAGTTCATCGATTCGGATTCTGCCTAGTTCAAGATTGTATGCGGCTTCTGCATTATTAGAATCCAATTGCAAAACCCTTTCAAAATGTTTTACTGCTTTTTCATATGATTCAAGGGCACTTGAAGGATTCTTTGCTTTATCAGCTTCAGCTTGCATAAAACTACTGTTACCTGCATTATATATTGCTTTAATATGACCTTTTTCTGAGTTTGAATATGTAGCAGCATTTTCAAAATCAGAAATAGCTTTATTATACTGTCCTAATTTATAAAAAGAAGCTCCTCTATTATAGTAAAGAGTATAATTTGCTTTTTTCGCCAGCCCTTCTGTATATTTCCTGACAGCATCTTCATACTTGCCTTCCTGATAGAACTTATTTCCCTTTATTATGTTAGTTCCCAAAGTTAAAGAATAAGTAGAAACAAAAGGGAAAAGGATTAAAAGTAATATCAAAAATATTGTTATAGATTTTATACTCATTTTAAAAATAATCCTCTTGTTTTAATAATCCCAATAATAAAAGGGAATATGAAATTATTAGAAAAAATTGAAATAATTCCTGATACTTCATTATGGTATCTTCCTGCACTTCTTTTTTATCTGCACTGGCAATTAATCGAAGATAGATTTCACCAAGATCAAAAGCACCGGTTCCTACATTCAGATATTTTCCCCCAATGCTGGCTTCTGCCATTTTTCTAAGGGTATCAGCATCAAGTTTTGTCCAGACTTCTTCACCTTTATAAGTAAGAAATATTCTATTTCCCTGTTTATCCTTGATTGGGATCCTGGTTCCCTGCTTCTCGTTTCCAAGCCCAATTACAATTAGTCTGATTCCTTGTTCCCCGGCTGTTTTTGCTGCTTCAATTGGAAAACTTTCATGATCCTCACCATCGGTAATTAAAATTATATCTTTGTATTTTTTCTCTTTTGAATCAAAAACATTAGTCATTGCCTCCCTTAATGCATCTCCCAGCATTGTTCCACCTCTGGATACATCATTAATACTTAGATTTTCAGTTGCTGATCGAAAAAATGAATAGTCTGTAGTAAGTGGACATTTTACAACAGTGTTTCCTGCAAACTCAATAAGTGCAACACGACTTCCTGAAAGTTGTGATACTGTATCGATAATTTCAGTTTTTGCTCTTTCAAGTCTGTTCGGTTTTAGATCATCTGCAAGCATACTCCTGGATACATCAATAATAAAAACAACATCCCTGCCTTTACGTTTAACATTTACTTCTTTTGGATTCCAACCCGGACGTGCTAAAGCTACAGTTATAAAAATCAGAGATAAGAGTAGCAAAATCTGTTCTAATTTTCTTCTTTTTATATTGTCAGTTGAAGGTGATTTTAGAATATAGTTGTCATGTATAAAATACTGAAGAGTTCTTTTCCTTCTGTAGTAATCATAAATAAGCAAAAGAATTAATATTGGTAAAAGCCATAGAAAATTGATATTTCCTATTGAAATAAACCGGAACATCATATTTATGGTATCCTTCTTAATAGAGTTGCGGAAAATATAAGATACAGAGAGACAAAAATAAGCGCTAAAAGTGCAAAAGGGGAAAAAGCCTCTTTATAATCAACATATTTTACAGATTCAATTTCACTTTTTTCAAGATTATTAATTTCTTTATATACAGCTTTCAGGTTTTTTACATTATTTGCCGAAAAATACCTACCCCCTGTCAGAGTTGCAACTTTTGTAAGTGTATCTACATCCAGGTTTGATCGGGTTGGAATCCTCTGTTTACCCATTATTGTATTAACAGTAACCCAGGAATCTCCTCCGCCAATTCCAATGGCATAAATTTTAATTCCCCAGTCTTTTGCTAATTGGGCAGCCTGAACAGGTGATCGTTTTCCCCAGTTATTCTGACCATCTGTCAAGAGAATTATAATTTTGCTTTTAATAGTATAATTATTTTTACTTCCATCTGCTGCTACTTTTTTATCAACAGTTTTTAGTCTTGCTGCAGCAAGAGAAAGTGCATCTCCTATTGCAGTACCATCTTCATTTTTGTTATTTACAAGTGTTACTTTCTGTAAAAAGGAGTTTAGGGTAGTATGAGAAAGTGAAAGGGGGTAAACCGTATCTGCATATCTTGCAAAACTAATCATTCCTACCAGATCATCTGGTCTCCCTTTAAGATCTTTACCGTTTCCAAGAATAAAACTTGAAAAAACTGATTTAACAGCATCAAGACGGTTTATACTATTCCCTCCATAGTGAATTTCTGCTCCCATGCTTCCCGACCGATCGACTACCATCTCTATTGCGATGCCTCTATTTATATCTTTTATTTCTTCTATACCATATCTGGGTCTGGCTATTGCAATAATTAGAAAGATTATTGCAAGAATAAGTAATAATGGTTTTAGAAATTCAAGCCTTTGACGGAATGATTTTGGAATACCCTGTGCCAACGAAACAGATGGGAAGGGGATTCCTTCCGATTCTTTTTTCTTTATTTTTGATTTGATAATAAAAATAAGGGGAATACCCAGGAGAAGAAAAAATGCATAAGGATTTTGAAACATCATAGAGCTTCTCCTTCCCTGGGAGTATCATTATTTCCTGCTTCTCCTGTTGTTTTAATAAAATTTTTACAGGCATTTATGGAATTTTCAATTTCCTTCTCTTCGGGTAAATGACTGGCAAATTTAACCAGATCTGAGTGCATAAGAAAATCCTTTAATACATATTTAAAATTTTCCGGTATTTGAGTGGATACTGACAGATCTTTAAGAAACTCTTCTGTGGTCTGTTCCGGAGCTCGTAGGTTAAACTGCTTTTCTATATATATCCTTACTATCTGGTTTAATTGAAAATAGAATTCTTTATATTCGCCAATACCGGGTAGGTTTTTCTCTAAAAGTACATTAAGCTGATTATAAGCTTGTTCAAATGGAGTTATTTCCGGAATAATTTTTTCTGTTTTTTTCTTTTTGTATAATAGAAAAAGAAACAGAGCTATAATAATAATTATTACAATAATAGTACTATAGATAATAAGTTTTTTAATATTAAATGTATTTGGTTCTTCAATATCTTTAAGAACCAGGTTTTTGGTATCCTCAGGTAGAAGAGAGCTTACTTTTATCTGAACAGGGTCTGTTAGTAATGTCCCTTTATCCTCCCCTTGTGTGTAATCCAGCTCCAGGGCAGGAATAGTATAATTACCTGAAAGAAAAGGTCGTAATCTAATAATCCTGCTAATTGTCGTGGAGTTATTTGATTCTTTTATAGGGTCTGAATCTGCAATATTTAGTACAGTAAATTTATCAATATTCTTAGATAGTTCAGGAAACGAAGGTTTCCAGTTGTCTTTGGTTTTGGCTGTTAGTATTATTTTTAACTCATCAGAAGTTTTTATCTCGGTTTTATCTACATTTATGATCATTGATACGGGGCCTTTGGAAAATGTTTTTTCGAAACTCTTTTTACTTTCAGAATTTGTATTGATATCCCTTGAGCATGAAAAAACAGTTAAGAGTACTACAAAAACAAAGAAAAGATTTTTTTGTATTTGTTTTCCTGTCACCTTTTAAGCCTCCTCTCCCTATTCAGGAAAAATGAGGTGATGCTTTTTAAATAATCCTGATCTGTTTGAATATCAATCTGATCAATGCCCGAAGAAGCTAAAATTTTCTTTAACCGCCTCTTCCTTTCCAATGCTCTTGCTTTGTACCAGTTTCTGGCCTTTCCATTATTTGTGTCGATTATTATTCTTTCTCCTGTTTCGGAATCCAGAAGTTTTATTAATCCCAGTTTTGGAAGTTCAATTTCTCTGGGATCTTTTATTGTAACTGCAATTAGATCATGCCGCTTATTCATAATTCTTAGTTTTTGTTCATAGCCGGTATCAAGAAAGTCAGATATTAAGAAAGTTACCGTTTTTTTGTTAATTACCCGTCCAAGGTAATCAAGTGCAGCACTAATATCGGTTTTTTTCCCATGAGGGGTGAAGTTCAAAATATCTTCAATCAGACGGAGTACATGACGAGTTCCTTTTTCCGGGGGGAGATAGAATTCAACAGTATCTGTAAAGACAATTAGCCCTACTTTATCATTGTTTTTAATTGCAGAAAATGCCATTAAGGAACATATTTCTGCTGCTATTTCATTTTTGGTCTTTTCTATACTGCCAAAAACTCCTGAACCACTCATATCAACTAAAAACATTACTATTAGTTCCCGCTCCTCAACAAAACGTTTAATAAAAGGAACACCTGTTCTTGCAGTAACATTCCAGTCTATAGCTCTTGTATCGTCTCCCGGTTGGTATTCACGTACTTCATCAAACTCAATTCCCTGCCCTTTAAAAACACTCTCATATTCTCCGGCGAAAGTACTGTTTGCAGCCCTGTTTGTTGAAATCTGAATATACCGGATCTTTTTAGCCAGATCCCGGGATATCATGGTACTTCCACTGCATCAAAAATCGTCTGTATAATATCCTCAGGAGTTTTTTCCTCAGCCTCGGCCTCATAGCTTATAATAACCCTGTGTCTTAGAACATCCATTCCAATAGATTTTACATCCTGAGGAGTAACATATCCTCTTCCCTGAAGAAGTGCGTATGCCCTTGCTGCCATGGTAAGATAAATTGTAGCTCTGGGGGATGCACCATACTGGATGTAATTTTCCAGTTCCAATCCATAATCTTTCGGGTTACGGGTTGCATCAATAATATCAACAATATATTCTTTTATTTTTTCATCAATGTAAATTTCATCTGTAATATCTCTCAATTTTACAATGTCCTCAGAACTCATTACAGCTTTAACTTCCAGATTGGGTTTTGATTTTGCCATACGCTGTAAAATTTCGAGTTCATCAGATTTGCCAGGATAGGTAATTTTTAACTTCAGCATAAATCTGTCAACCTGAGCTTCCGGAAGAGGATATGTTCCCCCTTGCTCAATTGGATTCTGTGTTGCCAGTACCATAAACGGAGCAGATAAAGAATGGGTCTCATCTCCAATTGTTACCTGTCTTTCCTGCATTGCTTCAAGTAGAGCACTTTGCACTTTTGCAGGGGCACGATTAATTTCATCTGCAAGAATGATATTGGAAAATACAGGTCCCTTTTTTGGTGTAAATTCCCCCGTTTTCGGGTTGTAAATTAGAGTTCCAATAAGATCTGCCGGTAGTAAATCCGGGGTAAACTGGATTCTATGAAAACCTAGATTAAGTGTTTTTGCCAGTGTGGTAATTGACAAAGTTTTTGCAAGTCCGGGAACTCCTTCTATTAACACGTGATTATTGCATAACAACCCAATAATCAATCTTTCAATTAAATATTCCTGTCCAATAATAACTTTTCGGATCTCTGTTTTTAGGGAGGTAATTAGCCCTGATACTTGCTCAACTCTTTTCCCTACTCCAGCTACATCAACCAGAATCCCTGATCTATCTTCAGTCATAACAGCTCCTTTCATTTGGTTGATTAAATCTTATACCAGATAAATTACATGAACCTTACTGGAAAATTACATTTTTGTAATGTTTTAAATATTTAATTTTTTTATAATTTTGTAATAGCATATGTTGACATTTAATACATTTCAATGTATTTTTGCAACATATAGGGGGCTTTCATGGAAGATGACATACTTACAATTGAGGAAGTTGCAAAATATATAAAAATATCTGAGAGAACAATATATGACTGGGCTCAAAAGGGAGATATTCCTGCCGGTAAATTGGGAAACGTTTGGAGATTCAGAAAAAGTGAAATTGACCAGTGGATAAACGATAAGCTTAAAAATACAAAGGCTAAAGATCCTGCACTCAATAATTTATCACATTTGCTTGCACCGGAACGGGTTCTTGTCACTAATTTTTCGACAAAAAGGGACATTATTACAGCTCTTATAAACAGTCTTGCCGAAGCACCTCAGGTTAAAGACCGAAAAAAACTCGAAGATACTATTTGGGAAAGAGAAAAACTTATGAGTACAGGTATAGGTCTGGGCATAGGGATTCCCCATGTTCGAATTGGTTCTGTAAGAGATATCACTGTATCCATTGCTGTGAACAAAGTCGATATTATTGATTATCAGACATTGGATGATATCCCTGTAAGAATAGTTATTATGGTTGCTGCAGCTCAAAATCAGCATGCTGAATATCTTAAACTTCTTTCTTCTATAAGTAAACTTTTGAAAGATGAGACATTCAGAACTAATCTGCTTATGCAGGATGACCCCTTAAAAATTTATAATCAACTTACTAAAGGAGAGTAGATCATGTTTAATTTCCCATCAAGTATATTACTTATTTTGGGTCTTGCTGTATTTGGCGGGATAGCGGGTGCATGGTTTTTTCAAAAAATCAAAGTTCCCCAGGTTCTTGGTTATCTGGTAATCGGTTTAATTATCGGGAAAAGCGGACTTCACTTTATTAACAGTGATGTTATTTCCTCTCTTAAGAATTTTAATTTTTTTGCTCTTGGTATAATTGGTTTTATGGTTGGTGGAGAGCTTCACGGCAGTACTATGAAAAAATATGGAAAGCAGTTTTCTGCAATTTTATTTGGAGAAGGAGTTCTGGCTTTTACCCTTGTAACAATTTCAGTCAGCCTCGTTCTTTATATTTTTACAAAAAACTTTGCTGCAGCTCTGGCTGGCGGTATTGTTTTTGGGGCTATTGCATCTGCAACTGATCCTGCTTCCACCATTGATGTTCTATGGGAATATCGTTCCAAAGGTGTGTTAACAACAACAATAATTGCTATTGTTGCTCTGGATGATGCTCTTGCTATGACCTTGTATGGCCTTGGGACAGGAGCCGCACAGATGGTAATTGGTGGGGATACCTCAATTGCTGCCCAGTTAATTTCGATAAGTATTGAACTTTTTGGTGCTGTAGTTCTTGGAGGAGCTGCCGGTGTTTTTATGAATATGATTGTCCGGTTCAGCAGTGATAAAACAAGGACGATGGTTTTTACTATTGGTACCTTACTGATTGTAATTGCCCTGTCTCTTATGCTTGATATTGATGTAATTCTTGCAACTATGACTCTTGGTATTGTAATAACAAATATGGCTCCTAAAAGAAGTAAAGAGTTATTCAATCTTATAAAGAGTTTTTCAGCCCCCATTTATGTGCTGTTTTTTGTTCTGGTAGGTGCCAGGTTAACCCTGAGCAATATGCCTGGATTCCTGTGGATTATTGTAGGCGTCTATGTTTTTTTCAGAAGTGCAGGGAAAATGACCGGAGCCTGGATTGGTGCTAAAATAACGAAAGCAGATCCAGTTGTTCAAAATTATACAGGTTTGGGGTTATTTGCTCAGGGAGGTGTTGCTATTGGACTGTCAATAATGGCCAGTCAGCATCTTAATAATCTTGTTCTTGCAGATGGAATTAATCTTGGGGATATTATTATAACCGGTGTA
>Ga0190306_1000243_pt1 | contig 20526 bp, 22 predicted proteins | sample 48700734_MG_FD_161657 | JGI IMG/M metagenome (GOLD analysis project Ga0190306, IMG submission 161657) | Hydrothermal vent sediment bacterial communities from Southern Trench, Guaymas Basin, Mexico - 4870-07-3-4_MG | ecosystem: Environmental > Aquatic > Marine > Hydrothermal vents > Sediment ... | reverse complement strand
TCGCCTCCCTGGAGAGGGAGAGGACGATCCTCCTGGGCGGCTTCTCCAAGGATTACGCCATGACCGGCTGGCGCATCGGCTACGTCGCCGCCCGCCCCGACCTGCTGGAGGCCATGCTGAAGGTGCACCAGTACTTTTTGATGTGCGCCCCCACCCCGGCCCAGTACGCCGCCCTGGAGGCGCTGCGCAACGGCGAGGAGGCGGTGCGGGAGATGGTGAGCGAGTACGACCGCCGCCGTCGGGTCATTGTGCAGGGGCTGAACGAGATAGGGCTGCCCTGCTTCGAGCCCCAGGGGGCCTTCTACGCCTTCCCCTCCGTCTCCCATCTGGGGATGGATGATCGGGAGTTTTCCGAGAGGCTGCTCCTGGAGGAGAGGGTGGCCGTGGTGCCCGGCAGCGCCTTTGGGGCCTGCGGGGCGGGACATGTGCGCTGCTGCTACGCCACCTCGCTCCCGGAGATCGAGGAGGCGCTGGAGAGGATGGGAAGATTCGTTAAGAAACACGGGCTAGGAGGTTAGAAGTGGCCACTTTAACGCTGAAATTGCCGAAGGATTTGCTGAGGCTTTTGGAAAAACGCGCCGCGAAGAAGGGGCAGGAGCTGGAAGAGGTTGCAGTGCAAATTCTCGAGAAGGAGCTGGCTCCAGAAGCTAAGAGCGAGCGGGAGCAGGTCATCGAGGTGCTACAAGCAGCTGGATTAATCCGCCCTTTGAGCGAGGAGTTGCGGGAAAAGTATGTACGTTGCCTGGATCCTACCGAGCGGGAGAAAATACGCCAGGAATTAGCCAAAAAGACTTTCGCCCCACCGCTCAGCGAGATCATCATCCAAAGCCGAGGGGAGCGCTAGATGCCGACCTACTATCTCGATGCCAGTGCCATCGTCAAGCGTTATGTGTCGGAATTGGGCAGCGCCTGGGTGCAAGCCCTGTGCAGCGATGCGGAAAATACCTTGATCATGGCCGAGATCACCCTGGCTGAGGTTGCATCTGCCTTCGCCCGGGCGGCACGAAGCGGTAGAATCTCGGCGGAGGAACGACTGAACTACCTGGACCTCTTCATCGGCGACTGTGCTGAACGATATCGCTTGGTAGCTATCGAGAGGACGATTATTTATCAGGCCGTTGATCTGACGCAGAGCCATTACCTGCGCGGCTACGATGCCGTCCAGTTGGCGGCGGCCTTTGCCGTGAATGCGGAATTGATCCGAAAGAGATTGCCGTCCCTTACCTTTGTCTCCGCCGATGAGGACTTGCTGGAAGCGGCCGAGGCGGAGGGACTGCCGGTCGAGAACCCCAACCTGCATCCATAGGAGGCTGGCGTGGAGTACGAAGCCGTCATCGGCATGGAGGTCCATGTCCAACTGCTGACCAAATCGAAGATGTTCTGCCGATGTAGCGCCGACTACGCCGGCGCCCCGCCCAACACCCTGGTCTGCCCCGTCTGCCTGGGGATGCCAGGTACGCTGCCCGTCATCAACCGCAAGGCGGTGGAATACACCATCATGACCGCCCTGGCCCTCAACTGCGAGATAGCCGAGTTCGCCAAATTCGACCGCAAAAACTACTTCTACCCCGACCTGGTGAAGGGTTACCAGATCTCCCAGTACGACCTCCCCCTCTCCCGAAACGGCTGGCTGGAGATCGAAATTGACGGCAAGCGCAAGCGCATTCGCATCCGCCGGGTGCACCTGGAGGAGGACACGGCCAAGCTCATCCACGTGCACCGGGACGGGCAAAGCTACAGCCTCATTGACTTCAACCGCTCCGGCGTGCCCCTGATGGAGATCGTCAGCGAGCCCGACATCCGCTCCCCTGAGGAGGCCCGCCAATACCTTATCAAACTGCGCACCATCCTCCGCTACCTGGGCGTCTCCACCGCCGACATGGAGAAAGGGGCCATGCGCTGCGAGGCCAATGTCTCCCTGCGCCCCGTGGGCTCGAAGGAGTACGGCACCCGGGTGGAGGTCAAGAACCTCAACAGCTTCCGCTCCGTCAAGCTGGCCCTGGAGTACGAGATCGAGCGGCAAAAGCGGCTCCTGGAGGCGGGCGGGAAGGTGGAGCAGGAGACCATGGGCTGGGATGAATCGCGGGGCGTGACCGTCCTGCAGCGCAGCAAGGAATATGCCCACGATTACCGCTACTTCCCCGAGCCCGACCTGCCGCCCCTGGTCATCGAGCGGGAGTGGGTGGAGGAGATAAGGGCTCGGCTGCCGGAGCTCCCCGACGCCAAGCGGGATCGCTTCGTCGCCCAATACGGCCTCTCCCGCTACGACGCCGGGGTGCTGGTGGCCGACAGGGCGGTGGCCGATTATTTCGAGGCCTGCGTGCGGGCCGGCGCGGGCCGGGCCGAGCCCAAGGCCATCGCCAACTGGATAACAGGAGAGCTCTTCCGCCTGATGAAGGCCCAGGGAGTGGAGATCGAAGAGGTGAGGATAACCCCTGACAGGCTGGTGGCCCTCATCGGCATGGTCGAGGACGGCACCATCACCGCCAGCACGGCCAAAAAGGTCCTGGCCGAGGTGTTCGAGACAGGGCGCGCCCCCGAGGAGATCGTCCGCGAGCGAGGCCTGGCCCAGATAAGCGACGTGGAGGCCCTCTCGCGGGTCGTGGACGAGGTCATCGCCGCCAACCCCAAGGCCGTGGCCGACTATCTGGCGGGCAAGAAGCCCGTCCTGCGGTTCCTGGTCGGCCAGGTGATGAAGGCCACCAGGGGCAAGGCCAACCCGAAGCTTGCAAACGAGCTTCTATTGGAGAAGTTGAAACAGGAACAAGGGCGTTCCTGAGGAGCGCCGAAGAGGGCGCTTTTCGGTCGCCCCCCAGAAACCAAAGGAGGGTTTACACAATGAACAAGGAGGAAAGCCCCTATCAGATGGCGCTACGGCAGTTCGACGAGGCCGTCAAATACCTCAAACTTAAGCGCGGCATCGTCGAATACCTGCGCTACCCCAAGCGGGAGTTGACCGTCAACTTCCCCGTCAAGATGGACGATGGTTCGGTGAAGATCTTCACCGGCTATCGGGTCCATCACAACATCGTTCTGGGTCCCGCCAAGGGTGGCATCCGCTACCATCCCGACGTCACCCTGGACGAGGTGCGGGCGCTGGCCATGTGGATGACCTGGAAGTGTGCCGTGGTGGGCCTCCCCTTTGGTGGGGGCAAGGGCGGGGTCATCTGTAACCCTAAGGAGATGTCCGATCAGGAATTGGAGAACCTCACCCGCCGCTATACCACCGAGATATCCATCATGATCGGCCCGGAGATAGACATCCCCGCCCCCGATGTGGGCACCAACGCGCAGGTCATGGCCTGGCTCATGGACACCTATAGCATGCACAAAGGGTACTCCGTCCTCCCCGTGGTGACGGGCAAGCCGGTGAGCATCGGCGGCTCACTGGGGAGAGCCGAGGCCACGGGACGCGGGGTGATGATCGTCGCCCGTGAGGCGTGCAAGCATTTAGACATGCCCTTCGAGGGCGCTACTGCAGTCGTCCAGGGCTACGGCAACGTGGGGGCGGTCGCCGCTTACCTTCTGCACGACGCGGGCTGCAGAGTCATCGGCGTCAGCGATTCCAGGGGGGGCGTTTACAACCCCAAGGGCCTCGATCCCCGCGACGTGCTGCGCCACAAAAAAGAAACGAAGTCGGTCGTCGGCTATCCCGGCGCCGATACCATCACCAATGAAGAACTTTTGGAGCTTCCCTGCGATATCCTCATCCCCGCCGCCCTGGAAAAGCAGATAACTGAGAAGAACGCTGACAAGATTAAAGCCAAGCTCATCGTGGAAGGGGCTAACGGCCCCACCACCCCCGACGCCGATAAAATCTTGAAGGGGAATGGGGTTTTCGTCGTCCCCGACATCCTGGCCAATGCAGGCGGGGTCACCGTCTCCTACTTCGAGTGGGTGCAGGGCCTCCAATCCTTCTTCTGGAGCGAGGAGGAGATCAACTGCAAATTGGAGAAGATCATGGCTAAGAGCTTCGCCGAGGTCTGGACGGTGGCGCAGGACAAGGGGATTGATATGCGCACCGCCGCCTTGGTGCGGGCCATTGATAGAGTGGCCGAGGCCATCTACATCAGGGGCATCTATCCCTAGCTCCTTCGCCATTGGTGACGAGCCCTCGCCAGCTCTCCGCTGGGGCCTTGCGCAGCGAAGCCCGGGGGTAGGGGCGACCGGCCGGTCGCCCCTACTTTTTGACAAATCCTCCACTTGGGGGTATAATTCATCATTGCGATGTGGAATTCCCACCTCCGCCGCTGTCCTGAGCCGGTCGCTGGGTTATTTCAGCGATCGCTTCTTGTTATATAACAAGCTTAAACCGAGGGAACCACTGTGAGGATCGGAGCGGTCGAACGCGTTATCGGACCGGTGGTTGACGTTCGCTTTTCAGACGGGGGCCTGCCGCCCATACTCAACGCCCTGGCGATCAAGGCCAACCGGAAGAACTTGATCGTGGAGGTGCACGAACACCTCGATCGGGAGACGGTGCGCTGCATCGCCATGGGTCCCACGGCGGGCCTCAAGCGGGGGATGGAGGTTCTCGACACCGGCGGGCCCATCACCGTGCCGGTGGGGCCGGAGACGCTGGGGAGGATGTTCAACGTCCTCGGGGAGCCCATTGACGGACTCGGCCCCCTCAACGGGGCGAGGAGGATGCCCATCCACAAGCCCGCCCCCGTCCTGCCCCAGCAAGAGCCCTCCACGGAGATTTTCGTCACCGGGTTAAAGGTGATTGACCTTTTGGTGCCCTATGCGCGCGGTGGCAAGACCGGCCTCCTGGGCGGGGCCGGGGTGGGCAAGACCCTCTTCCTCATGGAGCTCATCCATCACACCTCAGCCGAGTACAAGGGCATCTCCGTCTTCGCCGGCGTGGGCGAGCGCATCCGCGAGGGCAACGAGCTCTACCTCCAGATGAAACGCACCGGCGTCCTCAAGGATGCCATCCTGGTTTTCGGACAGATGAACGAGCCGCCGGGGGCGCGCTTCAGGGTGGCCCTCACCGCCCTCACCATGGCTGAGTACTTCCGCGATGAGGAGGGGCGAGATGTGCTGCTCTTCATTGACAACATCTTCCGTTACGTGCAAGCCGGTTCCGAGGTTTCAGCCCTCTTGGGGCGGCTTCCTTCGGCGGTGGGTTATCAGCCCACCTTAGCCAGCGAGTTGGGCGAGCTGGAGGAGCGCATCACCTCCACAACGATGGGGGCCATCACTTCGGTGCAGGCCATCTACGTGCCCGCCGACGACCTCACCGACCCCGCTCCGGCAACCACCTTCGCCCACCTCGACGCCACCGTCGTCCTCTCCCGGCAACTCGCCAGCCAGGGCTTCTATCCTGCTGTAGACCCTCTACAATCGAGCTCGCGCCTCCTGGACCCTCGCATTGTGGGGGAGGAGCACTATCGGGTGGCCATCAAGGTGAAGGAGATATTGGCTCGCTATAAGGAATTGCGGGACGTCATCGCCATCCTGGGCGTCGAGGAATTGGCGGAGGAAGACAAACTCCTGGTGAAGCGGGCGAGGAAGATCCAGCGTTTCCTCACCCAGCCCTTCTTCACCGCCGAGGAGTTCACCGGCATCCCAGGGCGCTTCGTCCCCCTGGAGGAGACGATAAGGGGTTTCAAGATGATCGTCGAGGGAGAGTTGGATGACGTCCCTGAGCAAGCTTTCTACATGGCTGGCACCATAGACGAGGTCTTGGAACGGGCTTAAGATGCCAGACAAGACGACCAAACTGGAGATTAGGACTCCCGATGAGATCATTCTGAACGAGGATGTTACCTCTATCAGGGTGCAAGTGGCCGACGGCTGGTGGGGCATATTGCCCCACCACGCCCCCTTCATCGCCGCGCTGCCTGTCGGGCTTCTGATCTATCGAAAAAACGGCAAGCAGCATTACGTGGCCCTCGCCGGGGGGACGCTCGAGGTCCAACGCGAGAAGGTACTGATTTTAACCGCCGCAGCCAGAAGAGCCGACGAGCTTGCTGCCCTGAAGAAGGCGCTGGAGGAAAGAAGGAGGGAGGAGGAGAAAGCTGCTTTTCATGCCCGCATTGAGTATGAGCGAGCGCGGGCGGCGCTCATGCGGGCCCTGATGGAGGAAGCGAAGAAGCGATGAGGCGTGACGGAAGCCGGCATAAGGTGCAGGCGAAAGGGGAGCGTTTCTGGCGAGCGGTGGTTAAGGCGACCTCGATAGCCTGGAACGTCATCACGCCCATCGTCGGCGGGGCCCTGCTGGGGCGGTACATTGACGACCGCATGGGAGGAGAGTACAAATACATGTGGACCATTACCCTCCTCGTCGGCGGCACCTTCATCGCCTTCTATAACCTGTATCAGATGCTCTTCAAAGAGGGCTAATAACTCTGGAGTGCGCAAGCTCTGCTTGCGTAGCCGAAGCAAGCTTCGGCACTCCAAACATGGAGGACCGCTATGGGTATAGAGGAAGAGCTCGGGCCCTATGTCGTCTTCACTATAGGGCCGGTGGAGGTCACCAGCACCGTGGTGACCACCTGGCTGGTTATGGCCTTCTTGGTGGTCACCTCTTATCTCATCGGCCGCAATCTGAAGATGCGACCCAACGTCTTCCAGAATATCCTGGAGTGGGTGGTGGAAGCCATTGACGGCCTTTTGAAAGATATGGTCGGGCCGGGCTCACGCATCCTCCTCCCATTCGTGGGGACGCTAGCCATTTTCATCGCTGCCGCCAACCTTTCGGGGCTGCTCCCTGGCTTGAAGGCCCCCACCACAGATATCAATACCCCCCTGGCGCTGGCCCTTATCGTCTTTTTCTCCGTCCATTACTACGGGATCAAGCGCCACGGGCTGCGCGAGCATTTCGCTGACTATCTGAGGCCCATTTTCCTCATGTTGCCCATCCACCTGGCCAGCGAGCTCGCCCGCACCATCTCCCTTACCGTCCGACTCTTCGGCAACATGATGGGCGAAGAGATCGTGGTCAGCATCCTCTTCTTGGTGCTGCCGCTATTCGTCCCCGTGCCTATGATGATCTTTGGCATTTTCACCGGCTTCGTCCAGGCCTACGTCTTCACCATCCTGACCATCACCTACCTCGCTGGGGCAGTGAAGGCGAGGGAGGGCTAGGCGATGAGTGACAAATGACGAGCTAAGGGCCTTGATACCCGTTGACTTACTACCTATTGACTCGTTGGCCCATCACTAAACCGTCGAAAGGAGAGTGACAATGGATTTCATCACTTTAAGCACCCTTTTGGCTGGTGCAGGGATCACGATAGGGATCATCGTTCCCGCTATCGGCCAGGCAATGGTGGCAAGAGAGGCGATGAAAGCTATAGCCCGCCAACCGGAGGCCTCAGGCTCCATCAGCACCAACCTCCTGATTGCCTTAGCCATGCTGGAATCGCTGGCCATTTATGTCCTGGTGGTAGTGTTGATTCTCCTCTTTGCCAATCCGCTCCTGAAATACAAAGTAGGAGGGTAGGAGGCCTAGCCCATGCTCAATATCAAGCTGAGCACTCTCATCTTCCAGATTGTCAACTTCCTCATCCTGGCCGCCCTCCTGACCAAGTTCCTCTTCCGGCCGGTGATACGCCTCCTGGATGAGCGCGCCAAAAGGGTTACCCAGGCCCTCGACGAGGCAGAGACGCGGGAGGAGGAGGCGAAGAGGATCAAGGAGGAATATCTCAAGAAGCTGGAGGAGGCCAAGCGGGAAGCGCAGGCCCTGAGGGAGGCGGCCAAAGAGGAGGCGGAGAGGATCAGGCAGGAGGTCATCGAGCAGGCCAGGGCCGAGGTGCAAGCCATGCGGGCCAGGGCCGAGGAGGAGATAGAGAGGGAGAGGGCGGAGGCCATCAGGCGGCATCGTGAGGAGATAGCGACCCTGGTCACCTCCATGAGCGCCAGAATGTTGACCGAGGTGGGGGATGGTCGTCTCCAGGCGATCTTCTTCGACGCCTTCCTCGACCGGCTGGCAAGGATGAAGGGCGAGAGCTCCAAATACCGGAGCGCAGTGAAGGAGATGGAGGTGGTGCCGGTGGAGGTCACCTCCGCCAATTCCCTCTCCGAAGCGGATCTCGCGAGGCTGAAGGAGGCACTATCCTCCTTCCTGGACAAGGATGTGAGGCTGGAGCTGCACGTTGACCCCTCCCTCATCGGCGGGGCGATGGTCAGGTTCGGCGATTATCTCATTGACGGCAGCCTCAGAGGGCAGTTAGCTAGGTTGAGGGAGGGGTTCGTCAGGGAACTGGAGGAAGGGTAAAAAGCGTCCAAGTCTAAAGAGGGGAGCCCGGAGTCCAATGGAGGAAATCCTTAGGCGCATTTTGAGCATCGAGGCTGAGGCTAGAGCCATTGTCAGTGAGGCACAGGAATTGGCCACGATGCTTAAAGAGCAAACCAAAGGGGAAGTAGACGAAATACTCGCCCAAGCCCGGGAGGAGGCGAAGAGGGAAGCCGAGGCCCTGGAGGAGAAGGCCCGTCAGGAAGCGGAGGAAGAAAGGGCGCGCATTTTAGCCCAGACGCAGCAGGAGTTACAGCGTTTGGAGGAAAAGGGCAATTTCGCAAGCGCGGTCAGCTATGTGGTCGAGGCGATCTGCGGCCAAGGGGAGGGCTAAAGGGTGATCGGCGAGGTATTTCGCTACGCCAATCTGAACGCCCGTGTACGCGCCTTGGTAAGCTACCTGATAAGCAAGGAGGAATGGCGCACGCTCCTGGCGACGGAAGACCTTGCATCTTTAGTGGGCGCTCTCAAGGAAATGCCTTATGCAAAGGCCCTAGCGTTTCCTGAGGAGGCCTCCCTTCCTAGGTTGGAGCTCTTCTTCGACCAAACTGTGGCGCGAGAATATGAAAAGCTCATCACCTTGACAGCCGGGGCAGTTCAGGGGCTCCTGAGGGAATTGTGGCGTCGCTTCGAGTTGGACAACCTGAAAACCATCTTGCGCTGGCTGGCTGGAGGCAGAGCCGCTTGGGCCGAGGAACTCCTCATCCCCCTCCGGGATTCCATCTTGCCCATCCCTCAACTGCAAGCGGCTGCGGACCTCCAAGCAGCGGCCGATTTACTTTCCGACACAATTTACGGCCCCCCTTTGGTTAGCGCCCTGGAACGTTACGAGAAAGAGGGGACGCTTTTCCCGGTGGAGGTGGCGTTGGATCTCAGCTACTGGCGAAGGGTTTGGAAAGCGGTAGAAAATCTACGGGGCGAAGACGGAAATTGGGCCAAGCGCTTGGTGGGCAGCAAGCTAGACATGATCAACATCACCTGGGCCTTCCGCTATCGCGTCTATTACCGCCTCTCCGAGGAGGAGATCATCAACTACACCCTCCCCTATGGCTATCGGAGCGATGACAGGGTGCTGAGGGCCATCGCCAGGGGGGCGAGCGTCCAGGAGATAATCTCAATGGTCTGGGGGGAGGATGTCTCCGAATTCAGGGGCCTCATCACCGAGGGGGGCAGGGAGCCGTTGCAGGCCCTCGAGGTGGCCCTGGCACGCCTTCTCTGCCGCCTGGCCAGGGAGGCGTTTATCGGCTACCCTTTCCATTTAGGGGTACTGCTGGGCTATTTGACCCTTAAGGAGTGGGAGGCACACGACCTAATAGCGCTGGCCGAGGCCAAGGCGGTGGGATTGCCCCCCCAGGAGATCGAGCCTTACTTGGTGAGCTTCAAATGGCCATAGGGCTTAGCCCGTGATGCATCACGATTTACCGAGGAATCGGTGCTGGCGCGCCAATTAGTGCTACAACCACAGATGCTCAAGGTGACTGTCACCTCTGGCCACCTAAAAACGGGAAGTGCGGTTGTAGTATTAGGGCGTCAGAGAGTGTCCTACTCTTGACCTACCGACATTATAGTTGCTTGCAGAATTCGATGGAAATCCCTCCCTCGAAGGCGGGGACAGAGAGCCGCCACTACGCTATCAAACAGCGTAGGGGATGCCCTCCGTCCCATCCCCTGGGAGGAAGGGCCTTTCGGCCCCGCCTTCGCCAGCAGGGAATGGCTTCTATAAAGCTTTGCCACATACTATAAATTAGCGAACTGGGGAAGGGGCCAAGGGATGTTCAGATCCAAGGAGATGAGGGAGATAAACCTGCTTGTCGCGGAACGAGACATCGCTGCCGTGACCCGAGCAATAGCCCGCCTGGGAGTCCTACACCTTCTGGATGTGAGCTACCTGGGTCGGAAGTTGCCGGTCGAACTGGCCGATCAGCAGGAACTGATCAGGACTTACGTCGCCCAAGAGAGGCGGCTTGATAGCCTCATCGAGGCCATTTTCCCCGAGAAGCCCACGGACATGGAACAGGTGAAAGCCGCCCCTGAGCGCGATTTGGATCAAATAGAAGCGCGCATCCGCCAGGCAGAGCGGGAAATCAAGCCCGTGATCGAGCGAATAGCTGAGATCGAACGGGAAGTGAGGCATCTAAACCTGCTCGTCCATCAACTGGAGTTGCTGGGGCCGCTCGACATCACCATCGAGGACCTGCAAAAACTGGAGTATCTGCATCTGGCGGTTGGCTCGCTGCCCGCTGTCAACCTGCATAGGTTGCATACCAGCCTTTTCCATCTGCCACATGCGATCCTGCCTTTTCGCCGGGAAAATGGGTGGGTGGCCATTTTCGCCTTTGCCGCCAAGGATAAAGCTGAGATATTGGAGCGCGCTCTCAAAAGCGCTTACTTCTCCCCGTTTGAGCTCCCTAAGGAGCTCTCAGGCCCCCTCAGCAAAGCGCTTCAGCAGACGCGCGAGAAAATCGCCCAGCTAACGAAGGAAAAAGAAGACTTAGACAGGCAACTGGCCGAACTGCAAGGAAAATGGGGCAACGAACTGTTAGCCCTCCGGAAAAGGATAAGGGTTAACCGTATGCTGGCCGAAGCTACGGAGCGTTTCGGCCGTACGGAGCACGTCTACTTCATCGCCGGTTGGCTCCCCAAGGAAGCTGTGCCTGCCTTTATAGCCAAAATGAAGGAGCTCACAGAGGGCCGGATGGTGAGCGAGGTCAACGAACCTCGATTGGTGCTAAAAGGGGAAAGGGAGGCGCCAAGCGCCTTGGATAACCCTCCCCTTCTCCGAGCTTTTGAGGGGATTACCGCCATCTACGGGCATCCCTCCTACGGCGAAATAGACCCCACGCCCCTGGTGGCTCTAAGCTTTACCCTGATGTTCGGGATGATGTTCGGCGACGTGGGACACGGATTGACCCTGGCTGCCCTAGGCGGGCTGATGGCCAGTGGGCTGGTGGCCAAGTTGCGCCGCTGGGCCAGCTTGGCCCCTATCCTCATCGCCTGTGGCCTCTCCTCCACCGTCTTCGGCTTTCTCTATGGCAGCATCTTCGGCCTGGAGAACATCCTGCCCGCCCTCTGGCTGCGCCCTTTGGACAATATCTTCTCCCTCCTCATGGCTGCCATAGCCTTTGGGGTGGTTGTTCTCAGCATCGGCTTCATCTGCAACATGATCAACGCCTGGAGCGAAAGGGATTGGCATCGCCTTCTCTTCGCCACCAATGGCCTAGCTGGTTTCCTTTTCTACTGGGGAATTTTAGGGTCCATCCTGGCCTACAGCCGAGGCCTTAAGTTGGGGATGGGCATCATGCTGGTCCCCATTGGGTTGTCAGCCCTCCTCATCGTCCTGGGCGAGCCGCTGGCCAAGCTCATAAACCGCGAGAGGCCCCTCTTCCCTGGAGGCCTGGGCGGATACCTGGTGCAGTCCCTCTTCGAGCTCTTCGAAGCCATTATTGCTTACCTGAGCAACACACTCTCTTACGTCCGTTTAGGGGCCTTTGCCGTGGCCCATGTGGGGCTGAGCGCCCTGGTGTTCATCCTGGCCGACCTGATGGGCGGCTTCGCCCCGATGCGCTGGCTGATCATCGCCCTGGGGAACCTGGTGGTCGTCGGCTTCGAGGGAATGATAGTGGGCATCCAAACATTGCGTCTGGAGTATTACGAATTCTTCACCAAATTCTTCCGCGGCGAGGGGATACCCTACCGGCCTCTGAGCGTGCCTGAGGCATAGAGGCGAGGGTTGCCCTTCGCAATCCATGTAAGGAGTGAGAAAATGGGATCGATAACCGCCATTGCTACAGGATTGGCTCTCTCTATCGTCGCCGCCTGGCTCTTGGGGAGGCGACGCCCAGCCAAGGCCATCAAGATGATAACGAGGGGGTTTATGACCCTAAACGCTATGACTGCCATCGCCCTCGGGACCCTAATGCTGATTTGGCTTATCGCTCCCCCGCCGACCATGGCCGCAGGGCCTATGCAGGGAGGTGGTAATAACCAAGCGAACGTTTCCTTGGGAGCGGCTCTGGCCGTGGGCATGGCTACTATAGGCGCAGGCATCGCTGTGGGCCTCGTGGGGGCAGCAGCGGCAGGGGCTGTCGCTGAGAAGCCGGAAACTTTCGGGCGGGTCCTCATCTTCGTCGGTCTGGCAGAGGGGATCGCCATCTACGGGCTGATCGTTTCCTTCATGATCCTCACCGGAGGGATCCGATGAAGCTGTTCGTCCTGGGGGATGAGGAGGCCGTGCTGGGCTTCGCCCTGGTCGGAGTGAGGGGAAAAGTGGCCCAAACTCCCACCGAGGTCGAGGAGGGGCTGAGAGAGGCCCTGAGCGATGAGGAGATAGGCATACTGCTCATCACCGCCGACGCCGCCCAAATGGCTCGGGAGGAGGTGGACAGGCTCAAAGTCACCTCCGTCTCCCCTCTGATCCTGGAGATACCCAGCAGCCGGGGCCTGGTCAAAGGTCCCTCCATCCGGGATCTCATCAGAGAAGCCATCGGCGTCAGCCTGTGAGCGGGATGGCAAAGGAGGCTATCCGTTGGCAATGACCGAGCGAAAGACCGCGGCCGAAGGGATCAAAGCCCTGCGCCGAGAGATACTGAGCAAAGCGCGGAGGCAGGCGGAGGCTTTAATTGAGGAAGCCAAGGAGGAGGGGGAAGTCGCTCGCCGACAGGCTGAGGAGAAGGCGCAGGCCATCAGGGAGGAGATTCTGCGCGAGGCTCAGGAGGAGGCTGCATCGATCAAGCAGCGGATTGTCTCCACTGCCCAATTGGAGGCTCAACGCATGCTGCTCGCCAAACGGGAGGAGCTCATCTCCCAGGTCTTCGCCGAAGCTCGGAAACGCCTGGCGGAGCTGCGCCGCTCCGATGCCTATCCCCACATCTTGCGGCGGCTTATCCTCGAGGCAGCAGCCGGCTTAGGGGGTGGAGAGCTGATCGTCTGGGCCAACGAGGAGGACATGGCTCTGCTCAGCGACGATTTCTTGGCCCAAGTCGCCCAAAGGTTGGATCCGGAGACGACGCTCAGGCGCGGGGAATCCCCCGTTGACATTGACGGCGGGGTCATCGTCGAACGGGCTGATGGCCGGATGCGCTTCGATAACTCCTTCGCCGCCCGGCTTGAGCGATTGAGAGACGAGCTGCGGAGCCAAGTTTACCGCATCTTAATTGGAGGTGGCTGAGGGAGTGGAGATGGCGAGCAAGGTGGGCAGGGTGACTTGGATAAGCGGCCCCGTTGTTAAGGCCAAGGGGATGCTCGGTTTCACCATGATGGAATCGGTGGAGGTGGGCGAGGAGCACCTGACAGGAGAAATCATCTCCTTAGACAGGGACGTAGCCACCATCCAGGTCTATGAGGAGACAACGGGCTTGAAGCCGGGCGCGCCTGTCTACGGGACGGGCCTGCCTTTCTCGGTGGAGCTGGGGCCGGGCCTTATAGGCAACATTTTCGACGGCACCCAGCGCCCTTTGGAGCACATTAAAGCCCTCACCGGAGATTTCGTCGGCCGAGGGACTAAGGTGCCTGCCCTCGATCGGGGGAAACGATGGCCCTTCCATGCCAAAGTCAAAGTTGGCGATGAGGTACACGGAGGGGATGTGCTAGGCACGGTGCAGGAAACGCCGCTTGTCGAGCATCGCGTTCTCGTTCCTCCGGGCATCTCCGGCAAGGTAATCTGGGTGGCCCCGGACGGCGATTACACGGTGGAAGATGTCGTGGCCAGGATAAAAGGCGAAAAGGGGGAGAGCGAATTAAAGATGTACCATCGCTGGCCGGTGCGGAAGGCACGGCCTATCAGGGAGCGGCTGATGCCTCACACCCCCTTGATCACCGGCCAGAGGGTCATTGATACCCTCTTCCCCATCGCCAAGGGCGGCGTGGCTGCTATCCCCGGCGGTTTCGGCACGGGCAAGACCGTAACCCAGCACCAACTGGCCAAGTGGGCCGATGCCGACATCATCATCTACATTGGCTGTGGGGAGAGGGGCAACGAGATGACCGAGGTTTTGGTGGATTTCCCGCAACTCGTTGACCCCAAAAGCGGTCGTCCGTTGATGGAGCGCACTATCCTCATCGCCAACACCTCCAACATGCCCGTGGCCGCCCGCGAGGCTTCCATCTACACCGGCATCACCATTGCCGAATACTATCGGGACATGGGCTATCACGTGGCCCTGATGGCCGATTCTACCTCCCGTTGGGCGGAGGCCCTGCGGGAGATATCCGGGCGGCTGGAGGAGATGCCTGCCGAGGAGGGATTCCCCGCCTATCTTCCCTCCCGCCTGGCGGAATTCTACGAGCGGGCTGGATATGTCAGGACCCTAAGCGGCAGGGAGGGCTCGATAACCGTGGTGGGGGCGGTCTCCCCGCCGGGGGGCGACTTCTCCGAGCCGGTCACCCAGCACACCAAGCGTTTCGTGCGTTGCTTCTGGGCGCTGGACAAAGACCTGGCCTCAGCGCGACACTTCCCGGCCATCAGTTGGATGGACAGCTACACCGGCTACCTGGACAGCGTGGGGAAATGGTGGCATGACGAAGTTGATCCCAACTGGCAAGAGCTGCGCGATGAGGCCATGGAGATACTCCACCGCGAGAATCGCCTCCAGCAGATCGTCAAGCTGGTGGGACCCGATGCCTTGCCGGATGATCAACGCCTGATACTTCTGACGGCCCACCTTCTCAAAGAGGGCTTCTTACAGCAAAACGCGCTGGACGAAGTGGATACCTACGCCGTCCCAGAAAAGCAGGTAAAACTCTTGCGGGCCATCATTCATTTCCATCGGCGGGCGGCGGCGCTCATCAAAAGAGGCTGCCCGGTGGTCAGGGTGCGAGAATTGCCGATAATCCCCAGGCTCATCCGCCTCAAATCCACCGTGCCTAACGACCGAGCAAACGAGCTGGACGGGATTTTAGGGGAGATTGACCACCAGATGAGGGACTTGGAAAGGGAGTACCGACTTTAGGGGCGTAACATGCTGCGCTCTTACAGGAACGGGATCATCGTGATGGAGCAAGTGAGCGGTCGAGAATACATTGGACTAAAGGAGATCGTTGGCCCCCTCATCGTCGTGGAAGGCGTCGAGGGTGTGGGCTATGGGGAGGTGGCAGAGATTTACCTCCCTAACGGGGAAAGACGGCTGGGGAGCGTCCTGGAGGTAGGCGAGGGGTTGGCGGTGGTGGAGGTCTTCGCCGGCACCACCGGCTTGACCGTTGATGAGACCAGGGTGCGCTTCATAGGGAGGCCCCTGGAGCTGCCGGTCTCCGTCGAGATGCTGGGGAGGATCTTCAATGGCCGTGGGGAGCCCATTGACGGCGCCCCGCCACCTTTGGCCACGAAGCGAGTTGACGTGAATGGCTTACCCATCAACCCCACGGCCCGCGAGTATCCCCGCGATTTCATCCAGACGGGCATCTCGGCCATTGACGGGATGAACACCCTAGTCAGGGGTCAGAAGTTGCCTATCTTCTCCGGGAGCGGCCTGCCCCACAACCAACTGGCCGCCCAGATTGCTCGCCAGGCCAGGATCGTGGAGCATTCAGCCGATCAGGTCGAGCGCTTCGCCATCGTCTTCGTCGCCATCGGTGTGGGGCATGATGTGGCCGCCTACTTCCAGGAGAGCTTCGAGGAGAGCGGGGCTTTGGCCAACGTGGCTATGTTCCTCAATCTGGCCGACGATCCGCCTATCGAGAGAATCGTCACCCCTCGCGTGGCGTTGACTCTGGCCGAGCACCTGGCCTTCGATGAGGGAATGCACGTTTTGGTGATCATGACTGATATGACCAACTACGCCGAGGCGTTGAGGGAGCTCTCCAGCGCCAGGGGGGAGGTGCCCAGTCGTAAGGGCTACCCAGGCTATCTCTACAGCGACCTGGCCTCCATCTACGAGCGGACGGGACGCATCAAGGGGAGGCCTGGCTCCATCACCCAGATGCCCATCCTGACCATGCCCAACGACGACATTACCCACCCCGTGCCTGATCTCACAGGCTATATCACGGAGGGACAGATCGTGCTCAGCCGCGAGTTGGCCGCACGGGGGATATATCCGCCGATAAACGTCCTGCCTAGCCTCTCGCGGCTGATGAAGGACGGCATAGGCAAGGGGCGCACCAGGGAGGACCACCCTCACATCGCCAACCAGCTTTACGCCGCTTACGCCCATGCCCAGGACGTCCGCGCCCTGGCCGATGTGGTGGGAGAGGAAGAGCTCTCGGAGATAGACAAGCGTTATCTGAAATTCGGCGAGGCCTTTGAGAAGAGGTTCGTAAACCAGGGAAGCGACGAGAACAGATCCATCGAGGAAACCCTGGACTTGGCCTGGCAGATAGCGGCCATTCTACCCAAGGAGGAGCTATCGCGGGTGAGCGAGGAGGAGGTAGAGCGATACTTACCTCGCTGAGGGGAGGGAAAAGATGCCGCAGATAAAGACAGCGCCCACGCGCAGCAACTTGCTTCGCCTAAAGCGCGAGCTGGCCCTGGCACAGGAAGGCTATGAGCTGCTGGACGAGAAAAGGGAAGCGCTCATCATGGAGGTTATGGGCATGGTGCAGGACGCCGAGGCGGGGGTTAAGGAGATGAACAGAAGATTAGACGCCGCCTACAAAGCCCTGCGCCTGGCTAGGATGAGCGTGGGCACCGAGAAGCTGGAGTGGATCGCCCTTTCCGCCCTAAGCGAACCTCAAGTTAGAATTGCCCAGCGCAGCATCATGGGCGTGTCCGTGCCCATAGTGGAAATGGGCAAGGAGGCACCGCCTCTGCAATATGGGCTTGGCGATACCACTGCCGCCCTAGACGAGGCTGTGAGAAGATTCCACGATCTGCTGCCCTCCGTCTGCCAGGTGGCTGAGATGCTCACCGCTGTCTGGAGGTTGACCAGGGAGATCAAAAAAACGCAGCGGCGAGTCAATGCCCTGGAAAACATCTTCATCCCAAACTATCAAGCCACCTTGAAATTTATCGAAGAGACGCTAGAGGAAAAGGAGCGCGAGGACCTTTTCCGAATGAAGCGGTTAAGAAAAAGTTGATGGCCTTCAGCTTGTAGGAGGGGGAAATGGGCGATAGGGCAAAGTTCACAAGCATCCTGGTCCCGACCGACGGCTCCGAATATTCCGTAGCGGCCGGCAAATTGGCCATTGACATGGCCGCCTTTCACAAGGCCCGCCTCACCTTCATCTACGTCATAGACGAGGCCATCATAGACGAACTGGCTCGCTCTTCCGAGAAGACGCGTCAAGAGATACGACGGGAATTGGCGGAGAGCGGTCGGCGTTACCTCGATTACCTGGCCAGGCTGGCCCAAAGGCGCGGCATCACAGCGGAAAAGGTGCTGCGGGAGGGAACGCCCCACATGGAAATAGTGGATGAGGCCAGGAAGAGGATGGCGGATTTAATCGTGATGGGGCATGTGGGCCGGCGCGGCCCCCGACGCATCCTTATCGGCAGCGTAGCCGAGAGGGTCATCGAATACGCCGAATGTCCGGTTCTTATCACTAAGAAAGAGAGGTGAGCCTATATGGAGAAGCTCAAAATAGGCGGCATCCTGTACAAAACCGACTTGTCCGAGATAGGAGTGATGTCCATCCCCGATCGCCCCGGCATCGCTGGAGCCATTCTCAAAGCCCTGGGCGATAGAGGCATCAGCGTGCGTTTCATTGTCCAATGCATTGACCCCCATAAGCTCTCCCATGTACTGCTTTGCGTGGCCGAGGAGGACCTAGAAGACGCCCTGTCCACAATTAAGGACATTCAATCGGACATCGGCGCCCAGACGGTGATCCATAAGCCTCGGGTGGGAATGATCTCCATCTTCGGGCCCGAATTCCAGGAAAGGCCCGGCCTGGCTGGGGCCATGTTCTCAGCTCTGGCCTCCGTGGGGATAAACATCCAGGCCATCAGCAGCTCCATCGCTACCGTCTCCTGTTTGATAGACGCCGATCGCGTGCCCCAGGCCGTTGAGGTCCTTCACCAGACCTTTGAAATAATATAAAAACGTCATCCGAGAAGCTATGAAGAAATCCAATGATTTACTGAAGACCAAGGAAGCTTTATCCAAACTGGGGGAACTCGCCAAGGAAAAGCTCTATCGGCCGCAGGTGGTCGAGATCAGCGCCGCCCTCCAGACCTGGGAGGCCCTCTCGGCCTTCGAGGAGCTGATCGAGGAGTATCGGTACCAGCCCGAAATTCAAAGCGTGGGCACCGTGCTCCACATCGGCGACGGCATCGCCATCGTCTCGGGCCTGAGCGATGTGATGGTGGACGAGCTCTTGGAGTTCCCCGGCGGGCTCATGGGTTTAGCCCTTAATCTGGACCACGGCCATGTCGGCTGTGTACTATTGGGGCCGGACGAGGGAGTGAAGGCCGGCGACATGGTTAAGAGCACCGGCAGGCTGATCCAAGTGCCGGTGGGGGAGGCGCTCCTCGGCCGGGTGGTAAACGCCCTGGGACAGCCCATTGATGACAAAGGGCCCGTGGAGGCCACTAAGTTCCGCTTCATCGAGACGGAGGCTCCTGGTGTGGTGGATCGGATGCCCGTCAGCGAGCCCCTGCAGACGGGGATCAAAGCCATTGATGCGGTGATCCCCCTAGGCCGGGGGCAGCGGGAGCTCCTCATCGGCGACCGCCAGATAGGAAAGACGGCCGTGGCCGTGGATACCGTCCTCAACCAAAAGGGGACCGACGTCAAGTGCATCTACGTCTGCATCGGCCAGAAGATGTCCACCGTGGCTCAGATCGTGGAGACCTTCGAGAAGTACGGGGCCATGGAGTACACTACCGTGGTGGTGGCCAGCGCTGACGAACCTCCGGCACTTATCTACCTGGCCCCCTATGCCGGCTGCGCCATGGCCGAGGAGTTCATGTACAGCGGCGGCCACGCCCTCATCATCTACGATGACCTCTCCAAGCATGCCGTCGCCTACCGCACGCTCTCGCTTCTCCTGCGACGCCCGCCGGGGCGGGAGGCCTACCCCGGCGACATCTTCTACATCCACTCCCGCCTCCTGGAGAGAGCGGGTAAATTAAAAGAGGAGTTGGGTGGCGGCTCGATGACCGCCCTGCCCATCGTGGAGACCAAGGCGGGAAACGTCGCCGCCTACATCCCCACCAACCTCATCTCCATCACCGACGGCCAGATCTACTTCTCCACCGACCTTTTCAACCGAGACTTCAAGCCGGCCATTGACGTAGGCCTCTCAGTCTCGCGAGTTGGAGGAGCGGCCCAGAACCGGGCCATGAGATATGTCTCCAAACGACTGCGGCTGGACATCGCCCAGTATCTGGAACTGCAGATGTTTGCCAAATTCGGGGCCGAGCTGGATAAGACTACCAGAGCCCGGTTGGCACGGGGCGAGCGAGTGATGGAGATATTGAAACAACCCCAGTATTCCCCTATGCCTGTGGAAGAGGAGATAGCCATCATCTTCGCCGCCAGCCAGGGCTATTTGGACGATGTGCCTTTGGAAAAGGTAAGAGACTTTGAGCGGCAGCTCTTAAAATTCCTAAGGGAGCGTTATGAGCCCCTGCTCTATCGGCTGGCCGCGGGCAACTGGGACAGGGAGATAGAGGCGGAGCTGCGGAAGGCCATAGAGGAGTTCAAAGCCAGCTCAGTATCAACTTGATGGCAAGTTAAAGGTAAGGAATGCCTATGCGGTTAGATTCGAGCTCTTTCACTTTCGAAGGGGGTAACGTGGGTTGCCTTCTCATCCATGGCTTCCGTGGAAGCCCCCAAGAGATGCGCGGCCTGGGAGAGCTCTTAGCGGAGAAGGGATTCACCGTCGTGGGCGTGCGCTTGGCCGGGCACGGCGATAATCAAGAGGTGTCGAAGACCACCTGGCGCGATTGGGTGGCCTCTGCCAAGGAGGGCCTGCAGGAGCTGGAGGGACGCTGCCGCCGGGTCTTCGTGGTCGGCCTCTCCGTAGGCGGGCTTATCGCCCTCTACCTCGCCATGCAGCACCACATCGAGGGGACCGTTATAATGTCCACGCCGATCTCTCTGAAAAGCTGGCAGGTACACCTCATATCCATCCTAAAGTACCTCATGCCCTGGCTTTTCTGCGTGGTCAGCATCGTCGAGCTGATGCGCTATGTGAGGGAGAACCTGTCGCGGGTGAGGGTACCCGTCCTGGTCGTGCAGGGCGTTAAAGATCGCCACGTCCCCCCGGGCCACGCCCGTTACATCCACGACCACCTCGGTTCGGAGGACAAGGAGCTGGTCTGGTTCCCTAACTCCGGCCACGCCATCACCCTGGACGGTGAAAGGGAGTTGGTCTGGGCCACGGTCTACGACTTCATCGTCAGCAGG
>Ga0190306_1000242_pt1 | contig 20597 bp, 27 predicted proteins | sample 48700734_MG_FD_161657 | JGI IMG/M metagenome (GOLD analysis project Ga0190306, IMG submission 161657) | Hydrothermal vent sediment bacterial communities from Southern Trench, Guaymas Basin, Mexico - 4870-07-3-4_MG | ecosystem: Environmental > Aquatic > Marine > Hydrothermal vents > Sediment ... | reverse complement strand
GTTATGGGCTATAATTATTTTAGTCACCGTCTGAGGGAACAAGAAGTAGGTATGGAGGCATTCATTACTGATTTGACCAATAAGATTAGATGGTACTTTCTTAGAGGTAAAAAGGAATGAGGGATTTTAATGGTTTTATGGCAGATATAAATGTGACCCCCTTGGTTGATGTGATGCTAGTCTTATTAATTATATTTATGATCACTGCACCTATGTTTACCTATGGCCCAAAGGTCAATCTACCTGAGACTACATCTAAACCTATGCCTATCAAGGTAGAGCCACTAATTATTACCATAAATAATAAATGCCAGATCTTCCTTGACCACTATAAGGTGCCTATAAAGGGGCTATCTAGGAAATTGAAGTCTGCTGTTGCCGCTCACCCCAAAAGGGATGTCCTCCTTCAAGCAGACAAAAAGGTACCTTATGGATATGTTGTCAAGGTAATAGATGAGATAAGATTGGCAGGTATAAAGAACCTTGGTTTGGTCACCAAGCCACTTACCAAAAAATAATGTATAGAGAAAGTACCTTTAAGATATCCTTTTTTATATCCATCTTTATGCATTTAACGATATTTACACTGGCTAGTTTTATAGGTCCCAAAATAAGGCATATCCACTTTGGTCCAATCTATCAAGTAAGACTAGTTAGCCTCCCTGTGATAAAGGCAAGGCCTAAAGTTTTTAAAAAAGAAAAAAGAGTAGCAAGGGCAAAGACTGCAAAAAAGAAGGCCATACCCTTAGTCAAAGGAAAGAAAAAAACAACCAGAATAGGTAAAAAGGGGGCAAAAGGGGCAAAAAATAATATAAGTAAATTGATAGAGGCCAAGGTAAAACAGATTGAAGAGAGACTGGCCAAAAAAAGGGTAGAAATGGCGATAGCTGGCATAGAGGCCAGATTAAAAGGATCTGGTATATCGGTTGGGAGTTATCAAGGAAAAATCCCTGCTAATTTGGGTTTGAAATTCCAAATCTATTATCAAGAAATCTGGGAAAAGATAAAAGGTAATTGGGTCTTACCTACCTTTCTCTTAAAGGGTAAGGAGGCAGTAGAGGCAGTAGTGGTGGTTAAGATTGCCAAAAATGGAGACATCATTGATAAGTTTTTTGAGAAAAAATCGGGGATTTCCGTATTTGATGAATCAGTAATGGAGGCCATTGACCACTCTAGTCCCCTACCCCCTTTGCCCCAGGGTTATATCTCTCCCTATCATGAATTAGGCATACGTTTTAGGTGGAAAAAAGAGAAATGAAAAAATTTATTCCTTACTCCTTACTTTTTGCTTTTTACCTCTTACTTTCTTACACATTTTCCTATGCCAGGGTCTACATTGATATTAACAAGCCAGGTCAAGAGAAGATACCCATTGCCATTCCTGTATTTTTAGCAGAGGGAAAGGGTAGTGATAAAATAGCCAAAGAGATGTCAAATTTATTGAAAAAAGACTTGGATTTTATAGGTCTTTTTTATATACTTCCACCTGAGGCATTTTTAGGGAGGTCTATTGAAAAGAGGATAGACTTTAGGAAGTGGTATCTTATTGGTGCCCATCTTCTTATAAGGGGAAAGATAAAGGTAGATGAAAATACTATAGAGGCAGAGTTTTCTCTATATGATGTCAAATTGGGTAGACGCCTTGTGGGGAAAAAATATTATGGAAGAATAAGTCAGTACCGCTATATTGTTCATAGATATGCCGATGAGGTAATTAAGGCCCTAACGGGTGAGTTTAGCATTTTTCAAACCAAGATCGCATTTGTGTACAATGTGTCAGGGAATAAAGAGATCTATCTAATGGACTTTGATGGTTATAATCCCCGGCCCTTGACTCACCTAAATACCATTTCACTAAGCCCCACTTGGCATCCCAAAGGAGACAAACTGCTTTTTACAAGCTATAGAGGAAAGGGGCCTGAGGTATACTTATTAGAGCTTAAGAGTGGGAGGATTAGGAGGCTCATTCACTATCCAGGCATTAATATTGCGCCTGCCTTTTCTCCTGATGGAAAAAATATTGCAGTAACCTTGAACAAGGGAGGGAAACAAGGTATCTATTTAGTCGATAAAGATGGGCATATAAAGATGTGTTTGGTTAAACACTGGGGCATCAATGTCTCTCCTAGCTTCTCTCCTGACGGGAAGAGGATGGCCTTTGTCTCTGACCGTGGAGGTAGTCCACAAATCTATATTTTGGATTTGACCAAAAAGGCCATAAATCGTCTTACCTTTGAGGGGGGTTACAATACCTCTCCGGTTTGGTCGCCAAAAGGGGATTTGATTGCATATACAGGTTTGGTAAATGGGTATTTTCAGATATTTACAATAAGACCAGATGGAAGTGAGCTAAAACAGCTTACCTATGATAAAGTTAATCATGAAAGCCCAAGCTTTTCACCAGATGGAAATTTTTTGGCCTTTAGCAGAAATGGGGAAATATACATATTAAGGTTATTTGATGGCTATTTTTTTCCTGTTGGCAAACTCCCTGGGATGCAGACACAACCTCGTTGGTCACCAAGATTAAGGTATTAAAAAAGAAAGGAGGTGAGATGGGTGAGGCGTTATCAGATTCTATGGGTTGGTTTTTTAATTGTATTTTTTGCCCTCTCCTGTGCCAGAAAGGAGGTAGCTGAGCATAAGGTAGTAACACCAGTTCCAAGAGTGGAAAAGGCGGCTCCCAAAGAGAAAATGCCAGAGGAACTTAGGGCAAGGCCAATAGAGGAGGCAAAAATCAGAGAGGAGGAACTAGCAAGGGAAAGGATGTTGAAGGAGGAGGCCTTAAAGGAGGAGATAGCTGCATTTGAGGAGGAGGATATCCACTTTGATTTTGATAAATATAATATTCGCCCAGATGCTGCAGAAATCTTAAAGAAAAAGGCAGAGTGGCTCAAGGAGCACCCTAATGTTCATGTGCTTATTGAGGGACATTGTGATGAGCGGGGTACAGAGGAATATAACTTGGCCTTGGGTGAGCGCAGGGCCAACAGTACTAAGCAATTTTTAATAGGCCTAGGGGTTGACGCTGGCTGTATCTCTACCATCAGTTATGGTGAGGAAAGACCAGTAGACCCACGTCACAATGAGGAGGCGTGGGCAAAGAACAGAAGGTGTCACTTTGTGATAACGAAGTATTAAGAAATAAGCCCCAAGCTACAGGCTACAGTTTATAAAAAGAGGAAGTTAGGATGAGCCTGTAGCTTGTAAAATTTTAACCTCTAAATTATTAAAAGAGGTCTGAGGGATGAAAAAGGTTTTAGTATCTTTATTGTTAGTTATTTTTGCCGCATGTGCTACAAGAAAGGATGTAACATTAATAGAAAAACAACTCATAAACATGGATAGTAGGTTAGATGCATTGGAGAGGGAGAATGTCAGTTTGGGTAAAAAGCTGGCCAAATTAGAGAAGGAGATTAAAAGTATCCGAAAAGTGGATTTTCTTGTTCAGTTGGGTGATGTTCAAACTAATTTAAATAGATTAAATGGGAGGTTAGAAGAAGACAGTTATAAATTAAAAAAATTGAGGGATGAGTTTAATGCATATAAATATGAAAGAGAGGCATTTTCTGCCAGATTAAGCTCTTTAGAGGACAAACTCAAAGATCTTGAGAGATTATTAGAAGAACAAAGGGAAAAATTAAGGGCCACAGAATTTAAACTCAAAGGTCCTAAAGGTATATATAATGAGGCCCTAAGACTTTATAAAAGGGGTAAGTATGAAAATGCCAGAGAATTATTTAAAGAATTGCTAAAAACATACCCCAAATCTTCACTTGCAGGGAATGCCCAATTTTGGATAGGTGAGACCTATTTTCGTGAGAAGAGGTTTGAGGAGGCCATCTTGGCGTATCAAAAGATGATAAAGAAATACCCTAAAAATATCAAGGTTCCAGGGGCACTCCTTAAACAGGCACTTTCTTTTGAACTGCTAGGGGATAAGGCCACAGCAAAAGTCCTACTCAAACAGTTGATAAGAGAATATCCAAAGACAAAACAGGCCAAGATTGCCAAAAGAAAATTAAGTAACCTCTAAGCTTGCAATTAAGTTGCATCAATGTTATAGATAGGTAATGTGTGAGACCTATAATCCAGAAAAAATGTTATTGAGCAAAGGCATCTCTCCTACCCCATTGCGTTTGGCAGTACTTGAGCTTTTAGTCTCTGAAAAGAGGAGCTTTACACCTGAAGAGATCCTAAATTGTGTTAGCGCAAAGATGTCTATTAATAAAGTAACTGTGTATAGGATATTGGAAAGGCTACTTAAGGCAGGTTTGATAAGAAGGTTATCTATAGGACGTCCCTTTCGTTATGAAATAGCAGGTAAAGGGCATAAAGTGCATCCCCACTTGATATGTAACTCATGCGGGAAAATAGAGTGTCTTGACCTTTTGGAATTTACCTCTATAATTTCTAGCCTATGCAAACTTTATGGGATTGAAAGTGAAGGGGTTGAGATTTATATAAAAGGAATTTGTAAAAAATGTCAAAAATAGATATTTTAACTTATTTATGCAACTAAGTTGCAAGGAGGGAAGATGAAGGGACAAGATATTAAAGAGCAGGAGATCATGGTAAGGGAGTCTTTAAAGAAGATAAAAAACAAGATTATGGTAATGAGTGGCAAAGGGGGTGTGGGAAAGAGCACGGTGGCTGTCTGTCTTGCCATCGATTTATCAGGGCGTGGGTATAAAACAGGCATACTAGATGTAGATATACACGGTCCAAGTGTCCCAAGGATGTTGGGTATTAGTGGCTTCTTGGATGTCAGCCCTTCTCAGCTTCTTATCCCAAAGACAATTACTGTAAATCTATCTGCTGTTTCCATTGAATATCTATTGGCAGATAAGGATCAGGCAGTTATCTGGAGGGGCCCATTAAAACACTCGGCCATTGCCCAATTCATTGGGCAGGTGGCATGGGGTGAACTGGACTATTTAATAATTGATTCACCACCTGGCACAGGTGATGAACCACTTTCTGTAGCACAACTCATCCCGGATGCAAAGGGGATAATAGTGACACAACCACAAGAGATATCTCTTGCTGACGTGAGGAAGTGTATCACATTTTGCAGGCAAATAGAGATGGAGCCTATAGGGATTATAGAGAATATGAGTGGGATTATCTGCCCACATTGTGGAAAAAAATTTTATATATTTAAGTCTGGTGGTGGGGAAAGGACAGCATCGGCAACAGGCATACCATTTTTGGGTACATTAAGCTTTGACCCTGCAGTAGTAGAGGCCACCGATGAAGGAAGGCTCCTTATTTATATGTCTGATGAAAAGAGGCCATATAATCAGGACTTTAAAAAGATTACAGACAATGTGATTAAAAGGATAGAGGAGACAAAGGTTGAACCTGTCTCTTTAGAGGAGATTAGAAAAAGTAAGTGGATAAAAATAGCTGTTCCCTTATCCAAAGAAAAGGTAGCACCTTTATATGATGCGGACAGGATAGTCATCTACGAGGTAGTTAATGGTGATGTCCGCTATTTGAATACTGTAAAACAAGAAGGACATATAATGCCTTCGGATATCAAAAATTTCCAAGTAAATTTAATAATAGTTAAAGATATAAAGGACAAGGCAAGATATGTCCTTAATAGAGATAGGATTGGTGTAGTCTCAAATGTCCCTGATCTTCCCCCAGAAAAGTTAATTAAAGAATTTTTGGCAGGTGGTCTAAAATGATAATTAGTGTAGCTAGCGGTAAAGGCGGCACAGGAAAGACCACAATTGCTACTAATTTGGCAGTGTCTTTAGAAAAGGGCATCAAATTTTTAGATTGTGATGTGGAGGAGCCAAATGCCCATTTATTTTTAAGACCAAATATCGACTATTCTGAGGTAGTTACTGTCCCTGTGCCTGAGATAGATCTAGAAAAATGTGATTTTTGTGGGAAATGCGCTGAATTTTGCCAGTTTAATGCAATCTCAGTGATGGGTAAAAATATCCTTACATTCCCTGAACTATGCCATGGTTGTGGTGGTTGTAGCCTGATATGCCCAAAGGAGGCAATCTCTGAGAGGCCACGTGAAATAGGTATACTAGAGCATGGATTTTCAGGGGAGATAGAGTTTGTGCATGGTAGATTAAAGATCAGAGAGGCAATGGCTGTCCCCCTTATAGAAAGGGTAAAAAAACATATTGATGCAGAAAAGACGGTAATTATCGACGCCCCACCAGGTACATCTTGCCCTGTGATTGCAACTATCAAAAACTCTGATTTTGTCGTTTTGGTGACGGAGCCAACCCCATTTGGCCTGCATGATTTGAGATTGGCAGTTGGGGTAGCTAGGGTGTTAAGGCTACCTATGGGGATAGTGATAAATCGTGCCGATTTGGGGGACAAAGGGGTTTTTGAATATTGTGAAAAAGAAGGGATTCCAATACTTATAACCATCCCTTTTGAAAGGGAAATAGCAGAAAGCTATGCAAGAGGGGAATTGTTGGCAAAAAAAGATATATGGAAAGATAGGTTTTTGGGGCTTTGGGAAAGGATTAAGGAGCTAGCCAATGCCTAGGGGACATGGATTTGGTAGGGGTTTTAGAAGGTGTAGGTATATGAGCTGGCCCTACACACCATGGGGCTGGCGCTATCCATTATTTAGGAGGGTAGCCAAGGTAGATAGAGAAAAGTGTATTGGATGTAAGAAGTGTGCAGAGAGGTGTCCCTTTAATGCAATATCCATTGAAGACAAAAAGGCAAAGGTAAATCCATATTTTTGCAAGGGGTGTGGTGTTTGTACCCTAGTTTGTCCTAAAGGGGCTATAACGCTTGAATATGTATATTAAGGTATTTAAGGAAGCTATAACTATTAGCATCTTTGTCTTGATAATGATGATTATTGTAGACTTTTTAGATGTTATCTCTGAAAAGAGACTAACTGATAAGATTAAGGGAGGCAAATGGCGACAGTATGTGTTAGCGGCCTTCCTTGGTGCCACCCCTGGCTGTTTAGGGGCATTTATGGTATCAAGTCTTTATATGCATGGTCAATTGAGCATGGGGGCAGTTATAGGTTGCATGATAGCTACCTCAGGGGATGAGTCCTTTGTAATGTTGGCCAAGATTCCTAGAATAGCTATTTTAATGGCCATTTTACTCTTCTTTTTTGGAATATGCCTGGCATGGTTGGCTGATAGGTTATTGCCCTTTTTAGGGATTAAACCGTCTTTAGGGTGTCAATTGGCTATATTTCACCCAAAAGAGGCCGTTTCCATTTTTAGATTTAGCCCCTTATCCCTAAAGGAAAATTTTAACCAATTTTCTTTTTATCGTTTTTCATTACTCTTAATGATTGTTTTCTCTATTTATTTATTTATTACTGGAAAATTTGGGCCTAGTGTTTGGAACTGGCAACGGGTTACCTTTGTCTCCCTCTTATGTGTTATTCTGATTATTATTACATTTTCATCTGAACACTATTTAAGAGAACATATTTGGTCACATTTGATAAAAAACCACCTCTTTCGCATCTTTTTTTGGACATTAGTGGCACTTTTGTTTATTGAATTAGGCCTAAAATATTTTAACTTAGAGCTTTTTATCAAACAGCACCTTCCCTGGATACTATTTACTAGTGCTATAGTGGGTGTTATTCCTGAATCTGGGCCTCATCTTGTCTTCTTACTTATGTATATTCAGGGCTTAATCCCCTTTTCGGTTTTGCTTACCTCTTCTATTGTCCAGGATGGTCATGGGATGCTACCATTACTTTCACATAATCTAAAAGACTGTTTTTGGATAAAGCTTTTTAATCTTATTTTTGGCCTCTTTATTGGAGGTTCTTTATACCTATTAGGGCAATAAAATGAAGATATATTTAGATTGCATTCCTTGCTTTTTGAGGCAGGCCCTAGAGGCAGCACGTCTAGCCACAAATGAAAGGGCAGTGCAGGAAGAGGCAATGAGGGTAGTATTGGCAAAATTGGCAGAATTTCCCCTAAATGAAAGCTCTCCTCCAGAGGTTGGTTGGAAAGTACATCGTTTAGTAAGGGAGGTTACTGGTAACAAAGACCCCTATGCATCTTTAAAACACTCTTTTAATCAACAGGCATTAGCACTTTATCCCAAGTTGATAGCCCTTATAAAAGATTCAAATGAGCCTTTTGAGACTGCCATAAGACTTTCACTAGCAGGGAATATGATTGACTTTGGGGCACAACCTATAAAGGATATCGATCATATCGATCTAGAGGAAGAGATAAATATAGCCCTAAAAATACATTTAGATAGAGAGAATATTTCAAGGTTGAAAAATGCAGTAGAAAAGGCCAAAAAAATCCTTTTTCTTGGAGATAATGCAGGTGAAATAGTATTTGATAAACCACTGATTGAACAAATTGGGCCAGAAAAGGTTACTTATGTAGTAAAAAGAAAACCCATTATAAATGATGCCACTTTAGAAGATGCAAAAGCAGTTAGCCTTATAGATTTAGTAAATGTTATAGATAATGGCTCTGAGGTACCTGGTACCATACTCTCCCTTTGCAGTAAGGAATTTTTAATGCATTATAACAGTGCAGACTTGATTATAGCAAAGGGCCAAGGGCATTATGAAACACTCAGTGAAGAAAAAAGGCCTATTGCCTTCCTTTTAAAGGTAAAATGTCCAGTAATAGCAAAGGATATAGGATACAAGATAGGGGGACTTGTCATCCATCTATCAAATGTTTATAATTTATAGAAAAGTTAAGGAGGTAAAAGAAAATGTATGGTTGGTATCTAGGGTTATGGGGTCTCCCGTATAGGTTTTATGCATATCGACCATTGCCCTATTTCGGTTTCAGGCGTGGATTTGCCAGATTTGGTAGGGGGCGTGGTCGAGGATGGAGGAGATTTTGGTGGTAAAATCAAAAATCTAATTATTAAAAGAGGAGGTGAGAGATATGCCTGCAGGAGATGGAACTGGACCTCTTGGACTTGGCCCTATGACAGGTAGGGGGATGGGTTACTGTGCAGGTTTTCCTACCCCTGGTTATGCAAATCCAGGGCCAAGGTTGGGCCTAGGCCGAGGTCGGGGAAGGGGCTTTCGTTGGCAATATTGGGCAACAGGCCTTCCAGGCTGGGTCAGATATGGTTATACCCCTGGCGTTACCCCTTTTTATCCTGGCATGGCCCCTGAGCAGGAATTGAATTTTTTAAAGAATCAAGCCAGTTTTTTAGAGCAACAGCTTAATGCCATTTCAAACCGCATTAAGGAGATTGAGTCTGCAAAAGGACAATAGTAAAAGGGCCCCTTAGGGGCCCTAAAAAACTTTGGAGGTTGAAATGAAGATAGCAGTTAGTGCTACAGGCCCTTCTTTGGATGCTGAGGTAGACCCTCGTTTGGGCCGAGCCCCTTATTTTATTATTGTGGAATCTGAGTCAATGGCCTTTAATGTACTTGAAAACCCTTTTATGAATCAATTAAGTGGGGTAGGGCCTCAAGCAGCCCAATTGATTGCCCAAAATGGAGCCCAAATTGTAATAACTGGTAATGTAGGGCCAAGGGCCCAACAGGCCCTTATGGCAGCAGGCATTAAGGTAATTACAGGGGCAAATGGAAAAATTAAAGATGTAATAGAGCAGTATAAACAAGGCCGCCTTTCTACTTTGTCACAGGGTGTACAACCTACCTTTGGCATGGGCATGGGACGTGGCATGGGCATGGGACGTGGCATGGGCATGGGACGTGGCATGGGCATCGGTGGATATATTGGCAGTTCTGATTTGACAGAATTAAAACAAAAATTAGACAAAATGGGTGATATTTTAAAAGATATTATGAAGAGATTAGATGCCTTAGAGGGTAAAAAATAAAAAAATTGCTTGACAGAAAAACAGGCTAGTGCTATAGATAGGGCTGATTTTAAAACAGGATAGATACTATGAAGACTGGGACATTTAAAGGCGGCCTTGATTACGGTGTTTTTTCTGTTAATGAGGTCAATACCCCAATAGAGGAACTCCCACCCCCTTCAGAAGTTACTATCCCCTTAAAACAACACAAGGGTAAGGAGTGTAAAGCGGTTGTTAAAAAGGGGCAGGAGGTAAAGATAGGCCAGGTTATAGGGGAGAGTAGTGGCCCTGAAGAGGCCCTTGTTCACGCTACTGTTTCAGGAAAGGTAACCCAAGTAATTAAAAGGTTTCCTGATATCAGGGGTAGGTATGTTTCGGCGGTAACAATAGAATCTGACGGTAAGGATGAATGGGCAACTCTCCCTGAGGGAAAGACCGATTATCTTCAGAAAGGCCCTGAAGAGCTATTATCACTAATTGAGAAGGCAGGTGTAGTGGACTTTGGTATTGAGGCGGTGCCTATCTCCTCTAAATTAAGTCTGATAAAGGATAAGTCTGTAAATACTATTATTGTAAACGGAATTGATACAGAGCCTTTTTTAAGTGCTTATAAAAGGCTTATTATAGAAAAGGCCCAAGATATAGCTGAAGCAATAAAAGTACTTAAGAAGGTTTCAGGTGTTTCATCTATCTATTTTGCTATTGAAGATAGAAATACTGAGCTAAAGGACAAAATTTCTTCTGCCATTTCTGGTGTAGCTGAGCTAGCAGTCCTTAAGGCAAAATTTCCACAGGCTATGGATAGGCCTTTGATAAAGGCAGTTTTAGAAAGAGAGGTGCCCTCTCCTTATGGTATCCCTGAAGACATAGGGGTAAGTGTATTTGGAGTTGAGGCAGTTTTGGCCATCTTGGATGCGGTAAGAAAAGGCAAACCTGTAATTGATAGGGTAATTACCATCGCTGGTGCTATAAATAGTCCAAAAAACCTTAAGGTGAGGATTGGGACTCCAATAAAGGATGTAATTGAGCATTGTCAGGGGGCTAGTGGTGAGGTGGCAAAGGTAATTATCGGTGGCCCTATGATGGGGTTAGCTCAGTATAGTGTGGAAGTTCCCGTAAGCAAAGAAACGTCTGGTATATTTATTCAATCAGAATCTGAATTGGCCACTATTTCCAATCAAAAGTGCATAAGCTGTGGGTGGTGTGTAGATGTTTGTCCAATGAACCTCTTGCCAAATATCATAAGTTCATTTTGTGAAGTGAACATGTTTAAAGAGGCCAATGACTATGGTTTGTCTTATTGCATAGATTGTGGGTGTTGTGCCTATATTTGTCCGGTAAAGATACCTTTGGTTCATTGGATTAAGTATGGTAAATCCCAATTGGAGAAAGAGGAAAAATGAAGGAAGAAAGACTTATTGTTTCATTGCATCCCCATATCCAAGGTGTTGAGACTGTATCAAAGATGATGTTTATTACCACAGCTGCCCTCATCCCTGCAGCTGCTGTTGGCGTATATTTCTTTGGTATAAATGCTATAAAAGTAATTGTCATTTCTGTCTTGTCTGCTGTTGGCTTTGAGGCAGGTCTTCAGAAGTTAATGAAAAGGGAAATCACTATAAATGATGGGAGTGCTGTTTTGACTGGTCTCCTCTTTGCCTTGATTCTTCCTCCTACCTCACCTTGGTGGATGGTTATCTTAGGTGTCTTTGTTGGTATGCTTGTTGGAAAACACGTTTATGGAGGACTTGGCAGCAACTCATTTAATCCAGTATGTGTGGGGTGGGCAGCACTTAAACTAAGTTTTCCTTCTTATCTTGACATTTCTGGAAGTATATTAGGTGCAGTCAAATCAGAGGGGATAACTGCGCTGGTAGAAGATTACTCCTATTTTAGTGAGCAATATGGAATTGAGAGCTTAGAGGGTATTGGGGCAAAGATTAAAGTACTACTTAAGGTAATCCTTGCTTGGAAGCCAATACCTGGGGCAACATTGGTAGACTGTGTTGGTCAGGTCTCTGCACTGGCCATTATTATTGGTGGAATTTTTCTTATATGGAAGAGGTATATAAATTGGCGTATACCAGTAGGTTTTTTGGCATCAATAATTATATTCTCAGCCATATTTGGGAGTAAAGAATACCTCTATCCTTATATTCTGGTTCAACTCCTCACTGGCAGCACACTTTTAGCAGCTTTCTTTGTAGCTACTGACCCAGTGACTACCCCCCTTACAGGATTAGGCAATATTGTATTTGGTGTCTTACTTGGCTTAATTACGATGATTGGAAGATTATGGGGAAGTTGGGTAGAGCCTGTTTGGTTTTGTATTTTAGTAACAAATGGATTTACACCTTTGATTGATAGATTAACTAAACCCAAACCTTTTGGGAGGGTGAAAGAAAGTGCGTGAGATTTTAAAATTAATAGTAGTTTTGACGGCTTTTTGCACAGTCTCTGCGTTTTCTTTGGCATTTGTAAAAGAGGCTACAAAGGACAGAATAGAGTATCAAAAATTAAAAATGTTGGTGGCACCTGCAGTGAAGGCTGTATTTCCAAGCTATGACAACGACCCTATCATGGAGAGGATAAAGGTAAAATTGGGTAAAAAAGAAATAGTAACTGTATTTCCAGCAAAAAGGGGTGGTAAATTAATAGGCATTGGCTATGAGACAATGGGTTCAGGTCATGGAGGCCCAGTAGAGGTAATGTTGGCCCTAAGCCCAGAGGGAAAGATCTTGGGTGTGAAGGTAGTAAAACATGCCGAGACCCCGGGTATCGGAACAAAGGCTACAGATTCAGAAGAGTTTCTATCACAATTTAAGGGGAAGGGATTAGGGAGTAAGATTGCCCTTACAGCTGCAGGTGGTGAGATAGAGGCAGTAAGTGGGGCAACTGAGAGTTCTACTGCCATAACAGAGGCAGTAAGTAAAGGGATGGAGCTCTTTTTAAAGGTAAAAGACCAAATAAAAGGATAGGGGTAGCTTATGGATGGAGGCAGATTTATAAAGGAATTTACTAAGGGTCTATGGAGTGATATTCCACCCTTCCGCTTTGTATTGGGCCTTTGTCCAACGCTTGCCTGTACTACCACAGTAAGGGACGGTTTTGGCATGGGGATGTGTCTTACATTTGTCTTGGTATGTTCCAATATACTTATATCTCTTCTTAGAAAGGTTATCCCTGATCAGGTAAGGATTGCCTGTTTTATCGTTGTTGTTGCCACATTTGTTATTATTGTGGAACTGACAACGCAGGCCTTCTTTTATCCCCTCTATATGGCCTTGGGTATATTTATCCCATTAATTGTGGTAAATTGTATCCCCCTTGGTAGGGCAGAGGCATTTGCCAAGAAAAATCCTGTTTTTTACTCCCTTGCAGACGGTCTTGGGATGGGGATAGGATATACCATGTCTCTAACATCCTTGGCGATTTTTAGAGAGATATTTGGAAAGGGGACATTCTTATATCATCATATTATGTGGTCTGGCTTTGAGCCATTTTCATTTTTACAAAAACCACCTGGTGCCTTTGTCTGTTTGGGCCTTATGTTGGGCCTTATGAACCTTATAGGTGGAGGAAAGAAATAAAAAGAGGAGTATAAGTCATGGAACAGGAAGTATGGAGCTTTTCTGATTATCTTTTATTAATAGTCTCTGGTGTCTTGGTAAATAACATCCTCTTAATCAGGTTCTTGGGGAACTGTCCATTTTTGGGCGTCTCTAAAAGGATGGATACGGCTGTAGGGATGACATTTGGTGTGATATTTGTCTTAACTTGTGTTGGCCCTATTACTTGGTTTGTAGAACACTATCTCTTAGTACCTTTTGATATTGTCTACCTTGAGACATTGGCATTTATTTTGACAATAGCTGTATTTGTTCAACTTGTAGAGTTTGTGATAAAAAAGATGAGCCCTGCACTTTATAGGGGATTAGGTATCTATCTTCCTTTAATTACCACCAATTGTTGTATCCTTGGTACCTGTTTTTACAACATAAGATTTAAGTTTGGTTTTATCCCTACTATAATATTTTCCTTTGCCTCTGCACTGGGTTTTGGATTGGCCCTTATTATTATGGCAGGCATCAGGGAAAGGTTTCATTATGCAAGGATTCCTAAGTGTTTTCAAGATACAAGCATAGGCTTGATTACTGCAGGGCTTATAGGACTTTCATTTTATGCATTTGCTGGCTTAGCCAAATAAGATTTTTGAGGAGCAATCTACTATGGAGGTACTAAAAGCCACTATTTACCCGGTAATAGTTATGGGAGGCCTGGCTGCCCTCTTTGCCCTTGGTCTGGGTATTGCAGCCAGGGTATTCTATGTCTATGTAGACCCCAGAATAGGACAGATAGAAGAACTCCTAGGGGGGGCAAATTGTGGTGGCTGTGGTTATGCAGGTTGTTCAGACTGTGCAGAGGCCATTGTTGCTGGTAAGGCACCTGTAAATGCATGTATTCTTGCGCCAATGGAGAATATCAAAAAAATAGCAGAAATTATGGGTGTAACTGTAGAAGAGGAGGAAGAGAAGAAAGTAGCCAGGATTATGTGTAGAGGAACCCCGGAGAAGGCAAAGAGAAGGTTTCAGTATATGGGAATAGATGATTGCCGTGCAGCAGCCTTAGTAGCTGGAGGGGATAAGGATTGTGAATATGGTTGTCTTGGGTATGGGACATGTGTGAAGAGTTGTCCATTTGGTGCTATGAGCATGGGAAGGGATGGGCTTCCAAGGGTTGATGAAGAAAAGTGTGTAGGGTGTGGTACATGTGTAAGGGTATGTCCAAGGGGTGTTCCCCATCTTTTGCCTGTCTCACAAAAGGTATATGTTCCCTGCAATTCACATGATGCAGGGAAGATAGTAAAGGCAATCTGTGAAGTAGGCTGTCAGGGCTGTGGTATTTGCAGGAAAAACTGCCCTGAGAAGGCCATCATCATTGATAAATTCCTCTCTATTGTAGACCCCAAAAAGTGTATTGGCCCTGATGCATCCTGCGGTGGTAAGTGCATGGATAAGTGCCCAACAGGGGCAATACAAAGAGTAGTCGCGTGAGGTATTAATATGGGAAGAAAGATTTTGATTGCCATGGACGAATCTGAAAATGCCATGAGAGGTGTTCGGTATGCTGCCGATACCTTAAAAGGTATAAAAGATATTCATATTATTTTATATCATGTCTTGCCAGAGTCAATAGATGCCTTAGAAAAAATGAAGGGTGGAGATTGGGCCAAGGTATCGGGGTTTGCAGAACAGGTAGCCAGAATCAGGGCATTGGCGGCAGAGAAGAGGAGGACAATAGAAGAGGCAATGGCCAAGGCAAAAGATATCCTCAAAGAGAGTGGTATTAAAGAAGATTCAATTGAGATAAAAATAAAAGAGAGAGAAGAGGGTATAGCTAGGGACCTTTTGAAAGAGGCTGATAGGACAGGGTGTGATACCATTGTGGTAGGCAGAAGGGGCATCTCTATGGCATTTTTCTTTGGTAGTGTCTCTGATAAGATTGTAAAATATGCAAAAGACTGCACTGTCTGGGTAGTCCAATAAATGGAGTTTAGAAGGGAAAAGGGGACAGTAATAGAGATTTCTGGAAAAAAGGCAAAGATAAGGTTGACAAGGAGTAGTGCGTGTGAGGGCTGCCCAGGTAATGGATTGTGCAATATATTGAGTAAAAGGTATAGGATGCTTGAGGCAGAAAATCCTATAGGTGCAAAGGTGGGACAGGAGGTAAATGTATCGGTCCAAACAGAGAGCGAGCTTAAGGCCTCTTTTATTATATATGTAATTCCTACAATAAGCCTATTTATTGGGGCAATTTTGGGATATTATTTAGATTTGTTAAAAAATAGAGAGCTTTCATCCTGCATTTTCTCAATTTTCTTTGTAATATTAGCCTTTTTTGGCATTAGGCAATATAGTAGGAAATGTTCCTTTAGGCCAGTGATTACAGAGATTTTGAATACCAGGGGGGAATATAAATGAAAAAGAAGGAAGTTGTGTTGAGTGGATTGTTGGTTATTGCCTCTGTTGCTGTTGCCTTTGCTGGAGAGGAGGAGGCAGAGAGTGAACTGATGAAGATGGCAGAATCACTGCCCCTTTGGAGTACGATTCCCTTTGTAGGGATATTGCTCTCTATTGCCCTCTTTCCTCTATTTGCCCCAAGGTGGTGGCATCATAACTTTGGTAAAGTATCTGCCTTCTGGGCAATAGTTACAATAATACCTATGCTTGTGGTATATAAGCATGCAGGTCTGCATGAATTTTTACACATTTTTATAGGTGATTATTTTCCATTTATTATCTTGCTTTGGGGCCTTTTTACAGTAGCTGGGAATATTTATCTCAAGGGCACACTGGTAGGCACACCTTGGGTAAATACAGGTTGGCTAGCCGTAGGTACGGGTCTTGCCTCCTGGATGGGTACTACAGGGGCAGCTATGTTAATGATCCGTCCATTTTTAAGGGCAAACAGGTATAGGAAATATAGGACATTTATGGTTGTCTTTTTTATATTTTTGGTTTGTAACATTGGCGGTGCCCTAACGCCTGTTGGAGATCCCCCTTTATTTATAGGCTTCCTCCATGGTGTGCCATTTTTTTGGGTAACACTCAAAATATTGCCACATATGCTCTTTGTTGTTGGTTGCGTACTGGCAATTTATTTTGTCATGGACCTCTATTTTTATAAAAAGGAGGGGGTAGTATTTACTGGAGAAAAGGAACCGCTTGGTCTAGAGGGTTGGTATAATTTTATCTTTTTGGCAGGGGTAGTAGGCTCTGTTATATTCAGTGGGATAGTAAAACTTGGGGAAGTGAGCATATTGGGCATCCATCGTACGATAGAGTCTTTAATAAGGGATGGATTTATAATTCTTATGGGTATTATTTCTTTAGTAATTACTCCTAGAGAGATAAGAGAGGCAAATGAATTTACCTGGTTTCCTATAAAGGAGGTTGCTTATTTATTTGCAGGTATCTTTGCAGCCATGGCACCTTGTTTGCTTATATTGGAGGCAGGGGAAAAAGGCGCTGCAGCCCCACTAATGAGGGCAATGGCACATCCCTATCATTATTTTTGGGCTACTGGTATATTGTCTAGCTTTTTAGATAATACGCCTACATATTATACATTCTTTACAAGCGCATTGGGTAAGTTCTTTACGGGAATACCAGAGCCTGAGGCAGTACCTTTGCTCCTCTCACAAAAGGCTATCTTTCTTAAGGCCATATCTGCAGGGGCAGTATTTTTTGGTGCAAATACCTACATTGGAAATGCACCAAATTTTATGGTAAGGTCTATATCTGAGGAGGCAGGTACTCCAATGCCAAGCTTCTTCGGTTACATGCTTAAGTATTCTTGCACTATTTTAATTCCTGTGTTTATTTTGGTAACATTAATATTTTTCCATTAAAGGGGTTTTATGATGAAGGGGTTAAATAGAAGAGACTTTTTAAAGCTTGTTGGTATATTAAGTATAGGCCTTGCAAAACCGGTATTTTCCTTTCCTGTAGGGGAAATTTTCTTTGATAAGAGACTGCATAAATTGGAAAAGACACTTCCACTTATGGATACATTTGTCACCATCACAGTCTATGATCAATCATCAGATAAGGCACAAGAGGCTATTGAATTAGGCTTTTCAGAAATGAAAAGATTGATAAACATATTTAATCGATATGAAGGCAGAACGCAAATAAGTAGACTAAATGAGGATGGGGCATTAAAAGATGTCCCTAAAGAGATGTATTTTGTAATGAAAAAGGCATCTTATTATTATCATCTAAGCAATGGGGCATTTGATATTACAGTAAAGCCTGTTGTTGATCTACTTAAAGAGGGATTTAAGGCAGGTACTCCCCCTACAGTAAAGGAGATAAAAGAGGCATTAAATTTGGTAGATGTATCTAGCCTGTATTTTGATAAAAACAAAATAAAATTCCTCAAAAATGGTATGGGTATAACCCTAGATGGAATTGCAAAGGGTTATATTGTAGACAAAACCGCTGAGCTAATTAAGAATATGGGGATCAAATATGCATTGATAAATGCAGGTGGAGATATAAGGGTTATTGGCAATAAGTATTTTAAGATTGCTATTAGAGATCCACTTAAACCAAGTGATTATGTAGAAATTATTAATCTTAAGGATGCAGCCATTGCTACCTCTGGTAATTATGAAAGGTACTTTGATAAGGAAAAGAAATTTTTTCATATTATTAACCCAAAAAAAGGAGAATCTCCCCTTAAATTGAGTAGTGTAAGTGTGATAGCAAAGACAGTTACTGATGCAGATGCTATCTCTACTGCTGCCTTTGTCTTTAGCCCCTTATTGGCAAAGAGATTTATAGAAAGCACTAACAACTCTGCATTGATCATTACTAGAAATGGCTTTCAAATCAGGTCAAAGGGTTGGCCTTGTTAAACCTTCTGATAAATGGCTGGTTTTCTTCTTAACCATTTACTCCCTAAAAGGCATCTTTCATTAATTCTCTGTCAACCAATTCTTCATTGCCTAGATAATAATAAAGGATATTTCGAAGATGAAAAAAACTTTCAGGTTTTGTACTTATAAATCTGATACCCATACCCTTATCATCAACCCTAATCACCACTCCCTCAAAAGAAAGATAAGCAGCGCTCTGCCCATCTTCTAGCTTGATCCTTAGTGTACAAGGGGTATTAGGGGGCAACCGCTTTTTGGTTTTAACATAGAGGCCCCTCAAACTTATATTCATTGTTTGCCCTCTAATGATTATATCTGATGTCTCTATTATTACATCTGCTTTATAAGAAATCCTTCGCCGCAGGCGTTTCTCATTAGGCATTTTACCCTCGACCAAACTTGAATAGTGTTTGATTTCTATATATCATATTCCTTCTTTAAAAAGATTTCGAAGGCATTGACTACCCTTGGGTCATATTTTACACCAGAAAGGGATTTTATCTCCTCAAGCGCCTCAGCAGCAGGTTTTGCCTTATGATAAACACGTTCAGAGGTCATGGCATCAAAGCTATCCGCTACTGCCATGATAGATGAAAGGAGAGGGATATTTTCACCAAATAATCCATCTGGATAGCCAGTGCCATCCCACCTTTCATGATGATGCCTTATAATCTTCCTCTCTTGATGAAAGAATCTTAATGGCTTCAAAATCTCATCTCCTACTATGGGGTGAAGTTTGATAATCTCAAATTCCTCAGGTGTAAGTTTACCGGGCTTTAAAAGGATATTATCAGGAATAGCCAATTTTCCGATATCATGAAGTATACTAGCAATTTTCAATGTATCTAATAGATCTTGAGACAATCCCATTTGTTTACCAATCCCTAGTGCATAATGAGCTACCTGTTGAGAATGAAAGCGGGTATAAACGTCCTTTGCCTCAACTACATTTACCAAGACCTTTAGGGTTTCTGTTAAACCCTCATAGATTACTTGTTGAAATGCATTATTTTGAAATTTTAGGCCAATAATTTGGGCAATAATCTTCAATAGGCTTAGCTCCTTTTCACTTATGTGTTTGCCCCTAGCCTTATTTACCTTTAAATATCCAAGAAGTACATTATTTTGTTGAACGGTTATTGGGATAGAGACACTATAGTCTCCTTTTGGGGTCTTAAAGTCACTTAAAAACTTTTTAGAAAAATTTAGTGAAATCTTGTCTGCTTTTATTATCTCTGATGTCTTATTAACCACTTCTTGAAGAAATCTTTCTAGTTCTTTTGAATTATCTGTAGAAATTTCAGCTAGATAAGAAAGAGTTAAAAAAATCTCTCTATTTCCTTTTTTTTCATTTTTCAAATATTTTTGAGGATAGCTCATCAACTGCTTTTAACATAATTTAATTGTACTTCGGCGGATTGTGTCTATTTGTTCGGCACTACCTTTTGTGCCAAATTGGCACAGTTGGTCTTTGAGCCCTGTCTATAATATTTTCTCTATATGTGCCTTTTTGGCACGCACACCTTATTTTTAAGACCCCATAAATAAAGGGCTTTCTATAATTTTTATTGGCACATATTTTGCTCGAAGTAAAAAGGGTATGCACGGACAAGCAGCAGAGGTTAAAAAGGCTGAACTGATTCCCCGTGAAGATTTCATCCTGAGATACTTACCTTTAGTCAAACACATAGTAGACCGGATGGATATTTATCTCCCAACATCCATTGATAAAGAGGATTTAATAGAAGCTGGTATTATAGGTTTAATTGATGCAGTAGATAGATTTGATCCAAAGAAAAACTGTGAGTTTACCACTTATGCAAGATTTCGAATTAAAGGGGCCATTCTGGATCAGTTACGTAATTTAGACTGGGTACCTAAATCAATAAGGCAGAAGGCAAGGAAATTAGAGACAGTTTACAGAAAGATAGAGAGCGAATTGGGACATCCTCCTTCTGATCAAGCTATGGCCGATGCATTGGGGATAACCGAAGAAGAATACCACCGCCTTTTGTATAAATTAAAGGGTGCTTTTATTGTCAGCTTAGAGGACGAATCTTTAGGGCTTAGGGATAGTGATTCAATATACGATCCAGATAACATATCAACCTTAGAGCTAGTGATTTCAAAGGAGCAGGTTTCTGTACTTTCTAAGGCTATAGAGCAGTTACCTGAACGGGAAAGGCTAGTTGTATCTTTATACTATTTTGAAGAATTGACTATGAAAGAGATTGGTGAAGTATTGGGTTTAGCAAAATCAACGATTTCAGAGCTTCATGCCAGGGCCTTAATGCATTTACGAAGTAAATTAAAAGATATGCAATAGCAAATATCTAGTCTGTTAATTATCCTAAAAGTATCTTTA